>MPLZ02205334.1_pt1 | contig 35595 bp, 34 predicted proteins | sample 1617311 | NCBI WGS metagenome assembly MPLZ02 (sample SAMN05944806, study PRJNA350692) | marine metagenome | biome: marine; feature: ODZ; material: water; isolation source: 160 m water sample filtered on 0.2 um supor filter | place: Pacific Ocean | collected 2012-04-08 | depth 160m m | reverse complement strand
CCGCATGCAGACCGAAGACTTTCCCGAGACGACGATCAGTGGCATTGGCGGCATCGAAACCGGTGAGGACGCGGCCCAGTTCATCCTGCTCGGCGCCCACACCGTGCAGGTCTGCACCGGCGTCATGATTCATGGATACGGCATGGTCAAGGACATGTGCGAGCAACTCGCCGCGTTCATGGATCAGCACGAATTCGCCTCGATAGACGACTTTCGCGGAGCGAGTCTGCCCTACTTCAGCACCCATGCCGATCTCGTCCGCCGACAAGCGGAGGCCAAGGCTGCCGCCAAAGCGCGGCGGGAAGGCATGGTCGAGAAAGACACCGAGTGGGAAGGCGACAAGTTCGTCGAGCAGTCCGATCGGCTTGTGTCCAACGACTAGAACGTCCTCCGGCCGTTGCACTTCTTTACAAGAGAAGAGACGGGAGACTAGTGCGTTGGCACCCTGCCGATGTACTGCCCGCCGCCGCCACCACCGACATAGCGGCCATCGCGGACGACAACGGCGCCGCGGAGGAGGACCAGTTCCGGCCGGCCTTTGCGGGGCGCCCCCTCGTAGCCGCAGTAGTCGGTTTGACTCTCACTGGCTGACTGCGTGAAGGTTCCCTTGTAGGCGGGGTCGTAGATCACCACATCAGCATCACTGCCCTCGACGATTTCGCCCTTCCGGGGGTACATGCCGAAAATCTTTGCTGCCTGCGTGCTGCAGGCGCTGACCATGGTCTGCAAGTCGATCCGCCCCTCGCAAACACCATGCGTGTGAATCAGATCAACGCGTTCTTGAACGCCGGGAATCCCGTTTGGAATGAGCGTAAATGCCTCACGCCCCATGTCCTTCTGCCCCCGGAAGTTGAAGGGCGCGTGGTCGGTTCCGATCGTGACCATGTCGCCCGAAGCGAGGGCTTTCCAGAGGTGTTCGTGCTCCTCTGCGTCACGAAGCGGCGGAGACATGACGTACTTGGCGCCTTCGAAGTCGGGCCGTTCGGCATAGGTCTTGTCGAGCACGAGGTGCGGCGCCACCGCCTCGACGAAGACGTTGACGCCGCGATTTCTGGCCTCCATGGCCTGCCGCACTGCGGCGCCGCAGGAGGTGTGCACGATGTAGACATGGGCTCCGGTCAGTTCGGCAAAGGCGCACAGATGACTGACTCCGTCTGCCTCCACGCACCGCGGCCGCGATGGTTCGTGCCACTGCGGCCCGGTCTTTCCATCGGCGATCAGTTGCTTCTGCATCGCATCGACCGCCTCGGCATTCTCGCAGTGGGCGGTGATGATGACACCGAGTTCCCTGGCAATCTCCATGAGTTCAAAAAGTTGCTCGTCGGCGATATCGAGGGCACCCTTGTAGGCAAGGAAGACCTTGAAACTCGCGACGCCGTCATTGGCAACCAAGTCACGGACTTGCTGCTTGGCGACATCATCGAACCGCACCACCGAGAGATGAAAGGTGAAATCGCAGCAGGCCCCCGCTTCCGCGAGTCCCTTCCACTCATCAAACGCGGCGCGTGGCTCATCGTCCGGGCCGGGACAGATCATCTCGATCACCGTCGTCGTGCCGCCAGCGAGCGCCGCCTTGGTTGCCGAGGCGTGGTCGTCGATGGCGTTCGTTCCCATGAAAGGCAGATGAATGTGCACGTGCGGATCAATGAAGCCCGGAAAGACGTACTTGCCGCGGGCATCAATGACTTCTGCGCCAGGACAATCCGCCGAATCAATGACATCGGCCACCTTGGCGATTGTCTCCCCCTCAATCAGAACATCCGCATGGCGATCTGCGTCCGCGGTAATCACCCTGCCATTCTTGATGAGTATTGACATCTAGGACACCTCACTCAGACAAATATCAAGCACCTTGCACAGGAAGTCGCAGTCATCCCGCTGGATGCACATGGGCGGCTTGATTCGTAAAACATTTCCGTACAGACCGCCCTTGCCGACGAGCAATCCCAGATCCTTTGCCCGCTCGTGCACCTTGGCGGTCTCGGCGGTCGCGGGCGTCTTGGCATCGCGGTCCGTCACGAGTTCCATGCCGAGCATGAGCCCCTGACCACGGACATCACCGACGATCGCATGCCGCGACTGCAGATCCTCAAGGCCCTGCTTGAGATACCCGCCTACATCGGCGGCATGCTGCTGCACGTTGTCTTCAAGCAGCACGTCGAGTGTCGCAAGACCTTGCGCCATCGAAACTGGATTGCCGCCATAGGTGTTGAAGTGCAGACGTTGCTTCATACAGTCCGCCACCTCGGCCCGAGCGACACAGCATGCCAGCGGCGCACCGTTACCGATGCCCTTGGCCATTGTGACGATGTCGGGCTTGACCCCCTGATTCTCGAAGCCCCAGAAGGCCGTGCCGGTACGGCCGAAACCGGTCTGCACTTCATCGCTGATGCAGAGACCGCCACGAGCGCGGATCATTTCATACACGCGGGCGAGGTATCCATCCGGCAACTCGACGGTTCCGCCGACACCCTGAATCGGCTCGGCGATGAAGCCGGCGACTGCGCCAGACGTGGCGTGGAGCAGCACATCCTCGACCTCGGCCGCATACTTCGCAGCCGCGTCCGGATCGTCGTATCCATGAGGCCCGCGATATCGGTCCGGCGACTTCACATGCTTGATGCCGAATCCGTGCGGATACGGATACTTCCACGAGTGCAGCGCCGTCAGGCCCATCGCCTGATTGCTCAGGCCGTGATAGGCATTGCGGAGTGCGAGGATGTCAAAATTGCCGGTATGCAACCGGGCCATCAGCATGGCCAGTTCATTGGCCTCGCTGCCGGAGTTGGTGAAGTAGCACACACCGAGCCCCGAGTCCTGCGGAAACGTCGAAATGAGTTTCTTGCCGAACTCGGCGATGTTCGGATTCAGATAGATCGTGGTCGTGTGCTGCAGGCGTTCGTTCTGCTCACGTACCGCCTCGACGATCTTGGGATGACAATGGCCGACCGAGACCGTGACGATTCCGGCGATGCCGTCAAGATAGCGTCGCCCGGTTTCATCGAAGAGCCACTGCATGTGCCCCTCGACGATCATGATCGGATCGGCGTAGTAGGTCAACAGCGCCGGCGAGAGGAACTCGCGTCGCATATCAAGCACCGCTTCGCGGGTCGGTCCCTCATAAGAGCGAGGCTGATGCGTGCAGGTCGGCATCACGGGCTGATCGGTCATGTGGCGTTGTCTCCGGTGACGGGAAGTATCTTGAAGATCAAGTAGAAGAGCATCGCGAGCGGCAGGCCGATGAACCACGCATACCCATAGATCTGATCAAAGAACACGTGGAAGAAGGCCTCTTCGGTTCCGGCGGTTGCGGTAACCGCATTGATGAACCCCGGCAGATTCGGCAGCACCGCAAACACCAGGGCCAGCATGGCTGCGACGCTGACACCGGCATACTCCCCCTCTGGATCATACAGGGCATCCGCATTCAGTTCGGTCCGCCGCACGATGAAGTAGTCGCAGAGCATGATGCCTGCGATCGGGCCGAGCAACGCGCTGTACCCGATCAGCCACACGAAGATGTAATCCGACAAGTCCGTCATGAGACGCCACGGCATGATGAGGATGCCGATGACCGCGGTAATCATCGCGCCTCCACGGAACCCGATCACCGAGGGGGCCAGATTCGAGAACCCGTTGGCCGGGCTGACGATATTGGCGGCCAGATTGGTCGAGAGCGTCGCAATGAGCAGCGCGATCATCGAAATGACCACAACAAGCGGCGAGCCCATGCGAGCGATGAGTGCTACTGGATCCCAGATCGCTTCGCCGTAGAGTACGACGGTCGCGCCGGTCACGATGATGCCGACGAAGGAGAAGAGCGTCATGGTTGAGGGCAGCCCGAGCAACTGTCCGGCGGCCTGGTCCTGCTGGCTTCGGCAGTATCTGGTGAAATCCGGGATGTTCAGACTGAGCGTCGCCCAGAAGCCGACCATGGCAGTCAGTTGCGGGAAAAAGATCGTCCAGAATGACACCCCTTCCTCACGCGACGTGCCGCTTGTGAAGAGTGTCATGCTGTCATCAACGGCAACGAATGCCCAGATCAACAGCGCCACGCCGCACGCAATCAGGAACGGCGCCGCGTAGGCCTCCACCCACTTGATGGACTCGATTCCGGTTAGCACGATGACGACATGCAGAATCCAGAAAGCGAAGAAGCACAGAAACTGCCCAATCGAGATACCGAGGAACGGCAGAATGTCCGCCTCGGTTGCCGGCGTGATCCACCCAAGAGCTCCAAGAATGGAATAGATGGCCGCGCCACCGATCCACGTCTGAATGCCGAACCAGCCGCAAGCCACGACTGCGCGAGCGATTGCTGGGATGTGGGCCCCCACCGTTCCGAAACTCGCACGAGCCAGCACCGGGAACGGCACGCCATACTTGGTGCCGCCGTGACCATTGGCGATCATCGGAACCAGCACGATCATGTTGCCAAGCAGCACCGTCAGAACCGCCTGCCACCAAGTCATGCCGGCGGCAATCATCCCGGCCGCGAGCATGTAGGTCGGAATGCAGATCGCCATGCCGATCCAGAGGGCCGCGATGTTCCACCGGGACCAAGTTCGCTGCTCCGGCGGAACTGGCGCGAGGTCGGCGTTGCTCAGTGATCCGCTCATCCCTCGGTCAGCGCCCCATAGGTCTCAGGGCGGCGATCGCGGAAGAACTGCCATGTATTCCGGACTTCTTCGATCAGGTCCAGATCGAGATCGGCAATCACGACTTCGTCATCGTCGCGGCTCCCCTCGACCATGATCTGTCCGCGAGGATCGCAGAAGTAGGACTGCCCGTAGAACTTGCCGATGTTCCAAGGGGCCTCAGTACCGACGCGGTTGATCGCGCCGACATAGAACTGATTCGCAACAGCGTGCGCGGGTTGTTCGAGTTTCCAGAGGTACTCGCTGAGCCCAGCGACGGTGGCAGAAGGATTGAACACGATTTCCGCCCCGGCAAGACCGAGTGCCCGCGCCCCTTCCGGGAAGTGTCGGTCATAACAGATGTACACACCGATCTTTCCGGCGCTCGTCTGAAACACCGGATATCCCTCGTTTCCGGGGGTGAAGTAGAACTTCTCCCAGAAGCCGGGATTGCAGTGCGGGATGTGGTGCTTGCGGTAGCGCCCGAGATACTCACCATGCTCATCGATGACGGCAGCGGTGTTGTAGTACACGCCCGTCATGGCCTGCTCGTAGATTGGCACGACCATGATCATGCCGTGCTCTTTGGCGAGTTGCTGCATGAGTGTGACGGTCGGCCCGTCCGGCACCGGCTCGGCGGTTTCATACCAGCGAATGTCCTGCTCGGCGCAGAAGTACGGACCGGAGAAGATCTCCTGCAAACAACAGATCTGCGCCCCCTGCTCAGCGGCCTGCGCGATGAGCGGCACATGCTTGTCGATCATTGCCTGCTTGATGGCGTGCACGTCCGTCGAGTCGGGCAATGCATTGGATGCTTGAATGATCGCAGCGCGAGTGATGCGGGCCATGGATGTCCTTTCAAATCAGAACCAGCGGCTGACGAGAATTCGGCACTCAGTAAAGAAGCGAACCGCATCCTCGCCATTGGCGTGGAGCGTTCCGAAGAATGAATCTTTCCATCCGGAGAACGGGAACACCGCCATCGGCGCCGGAACGCCGACGTTGATGCCGATCATGCCGGCACCCGCTTCGGTACGAAAGCGATTCGCTGCGTAGCCGCTTGATGTAAACATGACCGCCATGTTTCCAAAAGGCGACTGTTGCGTCACGTCGATGGCATCATCAAGCGTCGCTCGTGGCATAATGGAAAGGACCGGGCCGAAGATTTCATTCTCGGCAAGGGACATTCCGGGGGTGACGCGGTCAAAGACGGTTGGCCCCACGAAGCAGTCGCCGCTCGGCATCGCGGCTTCTCGCCCGTCGAGCAGCAACTCAGCCCCCTCTGCGACGCCCGCTTCAATGGCCTTGGTCACTCGCTCGCAACTCGCCGCATCAATGAGTGGCCCCATGCCGCAATCGGCCTCGCTGCCTGCGGCGGTCTTGATGCCCTTGGCCGCCTCGACGATTGCAGGCACGAACCACTCGGCGGCTTCTCCAACCGGAATGGCGACCGATCCGGCCAGACATCGCTGCCCGGTGTTTCCGAAGGCAGAGCCAAGGACGCCGTCAATTGCCGCTTCACGATTCGCGTCCGGCATGATGAGCATGCAGTTCTTCGCGCCACCCATGCACTGAGCGCGCTTGCCGGCCGCCGTGGCGGTGGCGTAAACGTGCTTGGCGACGGGCGTCGAACCGACGAAAGAGACGGCCTTGACGTCTGGATGGGTGATCAGTTCCGTGGAGGCTTCCACACCTCCGAGCACGAGGTTGAGCACGCCCTTGGGCAATCCTGCTTCGTAGGCGAGTTCCACTTCACGGACTGCGCACAGCGATACTTTCTCGCTTGGCTTGAGGACGAAGGTGTTGCCGCAGGCGATCGCCATCGGCCACATCCACATCGGGACCATGATCGGGAAGTTGAAGGGTGTGATGCCGGCGCACACGCCCAGCGGAACACGTTCCATCGTGCTGTCAAGCGGGATGTTCTCGTCACGTTCGCGGCTGAAGGAACTCGACACGGCGATTCGAGGCAGTGTCCGCCCCATCAACAGCGAGGGCGCCCCGCAGGCGTACTCGATGCAGTCGATCCCCCTCCGCACGTCACCACGGGCCTCCGGCACGTTCTTGCCGTGTTCGGACACGATCAGATCGGTCAGTTCCTCGAAGTGATCTTCGAGTACCTGCTTGTAAGCGAAGAGCACCTGACATCGCTCGCCCACCGGGGTCTGCGACCATGCAGGGAAGGCCTCTGCCGCAGACTTCACGGCAGCGTCCACAGCGGCGGCTCCGTCAAGAGGAACCTCGGCAAGCACCTTGCCGGTAGCAGGATTGACATCAGCGAAGGTGCCCGATGCTTTCATCGCATCAACACGGATGCCGTTTATGACATGAACAGCGGGGATAACCGACATAGTGAGGGCCTCCTTTGGGCCGCACAGTGTAGAGCACCGAGGGGTACCGCTTCAGCCGCGGTATACACAGCTGCTGGTGCAGGTCTCGTGCACGGTGATGGCCTCCAGCATGGGCAGCAAGGGCTTCAGACGCTCCCAGATCCAGACAGCGAGCATCTCGCTGGTTGGGTTCTCAAGCCCCTCAATCTCGTTGAGCAGGCGATGGTCAAGTTTGGCGTCAAGCGGCGCCCACGCAGCAGAGATGTCGCCGTAGTCGATCAGGTAGCCCCTCTCCGGATCGACAGATCCGGATACCGCCACATCAACCTCGAATGAGTGGCCGTGCATCCGCCGACACTTGTGCCCCTCGGCAAAGGTCGGCAGCCAGTGGGCTGCTTCGAATCGAAACGTTTTGACCAGTTCCATCCGCATGATCCAGCACATCGTACCGAAACCCTCCGGAAGCGAGAACGCCAGCCCACTTCTGCTGCGTACCATGACACGATGCGGTGTCTCCTGACATTCCTTCTCACCGGATTTCTGCTTCTTGCCTGCCATCCGCCACATGACGCTGACTCCGCCGCCACGCAGCCTGACCGACAGGATAAACACCCCATGACCTCCATTTCCAAGAGTGGGTTTGACCTGACGCCTCCCAATGAGGCGAACCATGCGGCCATGGTCGCCAAACTCGATCCGAAGACCGTCGAAATCACCCAGCGAGCAGGTACCGAACCGGCATTCTGTGGCACGCTTCTGGACAACAAAAAACCCGGCATATACACCTGTGTCGTCTGTGGTCTTCCGTTGTTCTCGAGCGAACACAAATATACGTCAGACAGCGGCTGGCCCAGTTTCTTCCAGCCCTATGACGTCGATCATGTTGCTCGCGTAGATGACCGTTCACATGGCATGTCCAGAACCGAAATCGAATGTGCTCGATGTGGATCACATCTTGGACACGTTTTCGCAGACGGCCCAGCTCCCACTGGCGAGCGACACTGCCTGAACTCCGCCTCCCTTGTGTTTCATGAACAAGGCTCAGACGTGCCTGTCACCATGAAACCAGGCCCGACAGAGGTGGCCTACTTCGCAGGCGGGTGTTTCTGGGGCATCGAACACTACTTCGGCAAGGGGCCTGGTGTCATTGACGCAGAAAGCGGTTACATGCAAGGCAAGGAGGGTGACACTTCCTACGAGGAAGTGTGCTCGGGCACCAGCGGCCATGCCGAAACCGTCAAGGTCCTGTTTGATCCGATGCAGATCTCGTATCGTGAACTTGTGGATGCCTTCTTTCGGATGCACAATCCGACCGAAGTCGACCGTCAAGGTCCGGATATCGGCACGCAGTACCGATCAGGCATCTGGTTCACATCGCCGGAGCAGGAGAAAATTGCCCGGCAGGCCATCAGGGAACTCGGCAACTCGGAAAAATACACCCTCCCGATCGCTACCAATATTGAAGCCGCCCATACATTCCACCCGGCAGAAGCCTACCATCAGGATTATGTCGCACGGACAGGAAGGGCCTGCCACACTCTCAATCCTTGGCCAAACGAGCAACTACCCGGTTCCCCGCATTGACACGGCGGCACCATTCATGACACACTGTCCCAAACAGGAGATCCACACTATGCGAACCATCATTGCACTCACACTCACCACCTTGGCAGCTGCCGGACTTGCAGGGTGTGATACCCACGCCGGCACAGATGCGCTCATCGGCGGCGGCGCTGGCGCAGCCAGTGGCGCGTTGATCGCCGGACCAGTCGGCGCGGGCGTTGGTGGCGCGATCGGCGCCGGAGCTGGCGCCCTGATCGGTAACGAACAGGACAAACAGGAAGGTCGCGGGATCGAGTAAACCACTTTACTCGACCGCAGTCTTGTACAAAATCAATCCGCTCTCCGATAATCGGGGAGCGGATTGTCGTGTGGATGTTTGAGTTCGGCACAAGTTGCACTCGAACTCACCGAACCATCATCGGAGGTCACGTTGTCTGAGCCGGCATATCCACCGTCATGGTCGGGAAGGCAAAATCAGCGCCGCGCTTGTGCACGATGCGACCAACTTCAAGCATGAGACGCTCGCGAATTTTGGCGAACTCAGCGGTCGAAGTCGTACTTGTAAATGCCAGAATCGAGATGTCGATTGTTGAGTCACCATATCCGCCGAACGAAACGCGAACGGCCTGATCGTGATCGATGGACTCATCACCTGCAAAAAGTTGCTCCAAGTCGGCGATAATCGACTCCACGGCGTCAAAGTCGTCATACCGCACACCGATCGTCTCACTGAGTCGCCGATTCGTCCGCTCAGACGTATTCTCAATCACCCCAGAGACGAATACAGAATTCGGGACATATACCAACCGCTTGTCGCCCGTTCTGATGTGCGTGGCATACAGGCCGATTCGTTCAATGCCTCCTTCAATACCCTTAATGACCACCCAGTCCCCTACTCGGAACGGCCTGTTGAAGAGCACCATGATGCCACCGAAGAAGTTGGCGATGACATCCTTGGACGCGAAAGCAAATGCAGCAGATCCGATGCCGCCGATCGTCAGAATCGCGCTCATGTTCATCCCGAGCGACTGCATGCCGACAATCACTCCGATGATCCACACAAAAACGACACCGATGCCGAAGAGGGCCTGAAGAGCCGTCATGTCCATCTCTGAGCCGGACTCTGCCGCTTGTTGTTCGATCACATACTGAGACCGGCGAACCGACCGAGCCACAAAGAGCGTGCCGCAGAACACCGCAATGATGATTCGTATCGTGGGCAATATCAGATGTACAAAGTGATCTATGTCGGTTGCGACATTGTCATCACCATGTGAAAAATGCCCCCACAATGCAGCGCCGTGCTCCAGCACAAATGTGAAAGCAATCAGCCAAATTGCCAACCCAGCTGGCATTCTTGCCGCGTCAGCTACTACACCGCCCCATCGCAACCGACCACGAGAGAGGCGGGCAAGCCGTCCGAGCAGCCAACCCACTACCACATGCGCAACAATTGCGGCACCCACCACGATTCCGAGCATCGTCAGAATGGTGACAAGTTCCGTATCCGCGCCCCCCTTGGCCTGATCCACCGATCCGCCCGGATCAGCAGCGGCCAACAACGTCGCCAGCGATACCGTAAACATTGACATAGCGGGCAGGATATCGCCCCGAAGCCCGCCAAGCCAAACTCAGCCCCCGTGGGCATCGCCGGTGTCTGTATGCTGCACCCATCCATGAGCGATACAGACCATCTCGACGCAGATGCTGCAAACTCTCCCGAGGATAGTTCCGAAGAACCCACCATCGATCGCTCGGCAGAAATGCTCCGCGGCAAACCGGAGGTGCCACGCGGTCCCGATCCGATGATCGGTCGCACCGTCGGACACTTCAAGATCAAGCGGGTCATCGGCCAAGGTGGCATGGGAGCGGTGTATGAAGCGATGCAGGAGACCCCTCGCCGTGTCGTCGCGCTCAAGATGATTCGCGCGGGCGTCACATCCCGTTCGGCAATCCGGCGATTTCAGTACGAGGTGCAGACACTCGCGAGGCTCCGCCATCCCGGCATCGCCCAGATCTACGAAGCTGGCATGAGCGACCAGGGCGAAGGGGGCACGCCATGGTTCGCCATGGAATATCTCGCAGGCTCACGCATCCTCACGCACTATGCAGAAGACAAGAAACTCGACGCCCGTCAGCGGCTCGCTCTGTTCGCAAGAGTCTGCGATGCAGCGCATCACGGGCACCAGAAGGGCATCATTCACCGCGATCTCAAGCCTGGCAACATCCTCGTTACCAGCAGTGGCGATCCGAAGATCATCGACTTTGGCGTCGCGCGGTCAACCGATAGCGATATGGCGGTCACCACACTACAGACTGACATGGGCGCGCTCATCGGCACCATGCAATACATGTCGCCGGAGCAGTGTGACGCAGATCCAAACGACATCGATGTCCGCAGCGACGTGTATGCACTCGGCGTCGTCCTCTTCGAACTGCTCACCAACACGCCGCCGTATGACATCAGCAACCGACCGATTCATGAAGCCGCCCGAATCGTTCGGGAGGATGCGCCGACCAAACCCAGCACCATCATTCGACTCCTCCGCGGCGATATCGAAACAATCTGCCTCAAGGCCCTGGAGAAGGATCGAGACCGCCGCTATCAATCAGCGGTCGAGTTGCGTCAGGACATCGAACGCTATCTCGACAACGAACCCATCACGGCTCGCCGGCCGACCCTGACATATCAGTTGAAACTGTTGTACCGACGGCATCGAGCCCCGGTCGTGCTGTCGATCATTCTCGTCATTCTGCTGGTACTGGGCGTCGCGGCGTTGAGTGTGCTTGTATCGGCGCAGGCTGCCATGAATCAAGAATTGCATCGGCAAGTGAGCCGATCTCAGAATGTAATTGATTCCGCATCGCGGATGCTTGAGCCGCCCACAAACAGTGATGTCTCATGGGGGCGGGATGTGACATACGAAACAGTGCTCGATCAGGCTTCCTCTGAACTTAACGACGTGTTCAAAAAGGTTGAATCCGGAGAAGACGCTTCGAAAGCCGCAATGTTTTCAATAACCATTGCCTACGGCTACCTCACCCTTGGTGCCGTGGACAAGGCCCGAGGCCGAATCGATTCGGCATGGAATAATTTGGCCGCATGGTTCCCGACAGGTCACCGCGAGTTCTTTGATGTCAAAACGATGGACATCGTCACGAGTTTTGCTGAAGGACGTGAGGCCTACGCCATGCAAACGGGACGCGAACACTTGGCGAGCAAGGCAGATTCGCTCGGTCGCCACAACCCGGATTTGCTCGGAACCGCTTGGGCAATCGCCGAGAAAGTTAGAAAGCACGGCCAACCGGACGCCGCAGCCCAATTGATCGGCGAACTCATCGAGGACATGACGTCCGAGCAATTCCAGTCAAACGAGCAGGGGAGGGACGCACTGGAGTTTCTGTGTACAAGTCCGACCAAAGAACCACCGCCAACGCTCATGACCATCATCGATCGGCTTGCGCCGATGGGGGCCACCGATCTTGAACCTCCTGTCATCAGCATGCTCCTCGAGAACGCCTGGGAATTCGGCCATATAGGAGGCCACCCAGAAGCGGCACTGGAGCTGTTGCAGCGGCTCCAACCATCTCTTGATCGTTTCGCTCCTAACGAGAACTTGCCACGGTGGGAACGAATCTATCGCGGCGAGACGCTCCGACTGCTTGGTCGCCACGACGAATCCATGCAACTCCTTGAGCGGCAAATTGAAATGGACCAGAACGATCCCTCCATCTCCGACGAATACCGCGGCTACGCCATCGAGAAACTGGCTGAAACCTACGACGAAATGGGACGGACGGACCAGGCCGCCGCCATCCGGCAGACCATCACCCAGAATCAGTGATCTTCGGAGGCCCGCTGCTCCAACCGCTGGCGGACGGCAGCCTCCTCCGGCAATCCACCGGGATACACGCGGCATGCCATGGCGGGTGTTGCAGCGGGCGCTGCGCCAAAGAGATCTGCACCATCGACCAAGACCGTCGGCGACGGCCAACACCGCCGCTGATCCGTTTCTGAAAGTTGCGACAAGTCGGTTGAGACGATGATCGCGTCCGGCGCCACTGCGGCACAGGCAGCGCGGACGGATCGTTCCATGCCCGGGGTCATCGGGCATCCCGGGAATCCGAGTATCTCGATCTGCATGGCAGTTGTTCCTTCGTCCAGTGCTTCCAGCAGCAATCGCCGCGCGGCGCGGTATCGGGGCACCTTTGTTTCATAGTCATCCGCACCTCGGAAGATGTCATCGATGATGATCGCCGATTTCTGCGGGTTGCAAGCGGATAGCTGGCTCAACAGTTCGTGATCCTCCATGCCGATCCGGTGCGCCTCGAAGCGCAACCCGGACCACGGACCGTTCACACCCGGGAAGACGACATGCGTGTCGCCCCCCGGCAAGCGGTTGTCGGTATTGGGCATCGCCGGGTGATCAACCACGCTCTGCTCGAATGGATCGGCCTTCCAGTGGTTCAGGCCCCAGTGCAGATACCCGTCCCACCCGTTCTTTGCGGCCCCCCATCCAAAGTACACCTGCCGCAGCCGCTCCTGATCGAGCAGTCGATTCAGCCACGGGCCGCCCGGACGGAGACACGTATAGACCCACACTCGATCGCCTGCGACCTTGCGCTCACCAAAGAACTCCTGTTCGGCCTGCCACGCCTGAACCTGCGGACACCACATGTCCACTGCGCCCACCAACGCCCGACTCATAGTCGCTTCGAACACCGGAAGCCCCGGAAGGTGTTCCCGCATCATGGTGGCCGCAATCGCATAATCGGCGGCGTTGACATCGGTGGGTTCATCAGCGATGTGCTGCACCCAGCGATCGGACCATCCGTGGGCTTCGATGACCTCCCTGAGTTGCCGGCACTGATCAGCAAAGACGACTCGTCCCTCGTCCCCGGTCATGGGAACCCGACCGAGTTTGAGCTCCAATACCGCGCTTCCCCAATCACCTCCGGGCCGCCCCGCCATCGGCGCGCCTTCGATCCAGTACAGCCCTGCACCTGTGAACAGATCCACATATCGAATCAGGCGTTCGTCGTTGAGAATCCACACACCATCCTGCTCACTGAAAAAGTCCGGCCACCGAACCCAGAACATGTTCTGGCGGCCCTTCGCCATGAGTTTGGCGTAGCGGCGCATCATGTCCCAATGCGGCTCGCTCCACGGCTCCAGATCGTGGTAGGCGGCGATATTGGATGGACTGAACCAGTTGGTGTACCCGAGCGTATCACGCCCCGGCGGAGGCACCACCGCTTCGTGGACAACCAGCGTCAGCGGATGCCGCTTGAGATCGGTTCCTTGGGACACCTCAATCGCCGTTTCGAAGGTGCCGGGTGCTGTCTCAGCGGGCACTTGAATCTCCAGTCGATAGGCGCCTTCGCCAACGATGGGGCCGTCTACCGGTTCCATCGCCTCGTAGATCCGAAACGGCGCCCGCCGAATGACATGTGGATTCACATCACCCTTGAACCGCTCGGTGCGGCTGCCGAGACCAGTGTTTTCCTCGACGGGCACATCATGCAGCCGGTACCACCGGTGGGCGAACCTGCCAGCCCCATCAAACTTCAGGATGGCTGGCTCCGCAGCATCCCCGAGCACAAGGTGAATCCCCGCCACGGTTCCGCGGGCCGCATCGAGCCGAACCTCCTCAATCACGGGGCTCACACGATCTGGGTACAGCGGCTCCAACTCGTCGATCAGCGACAAATCGACCGTCATAATCACCAATGTCATCATCAGCCCATGCATGGGGCGATGCTACCCTGCCCGCATGAAGAAGGAACTCTCCGGCCTGCTGCGTCACCTGATCTTCGGCCATTTCTGCGCCAGAGCCATTCGAAAGGCATTGCACAAATCTCTACTCGGGTCGCCACTCAACCTCGATCGGAAAGAACGAACAGCGGTCATGCGGTCGATTTCATGGAAGGCCGGCGAGATCATGGTGTCGGATCGGATGCGGATCATCGATCCGCCATCGCGGGGGCACCTCGAATGGACCGCCTGGATTCTTGCTGCCTATCAGGTGCTGCGTCCACATTTCGAAACTGACGAAGAGGCCATCGAGTTTCTCGGCGAAGCCTCCACACGCGGATTTGACACGCGGACGCTTCGGCTCGGTGTATGGCTGCTGCTCCGCTCCTGCCGAGGCAATCTGGATCGCGTCAAATCGTCGCTCGGCGCCGGGCTTACGCAATACGGCGCTATCTTCGACTGGACCATACCGCAGCAGGAGGGCGAAGTTCGCATGGAGATCAGTCGCTGCTTCTATGCTGACTTCTTTCGGGCCCACGAGTTGCCGCTGCTCACCACCGTACTCTGCCGCCTCGACAAGTTGTGGTTCGACCGCATTGATGCCAACAAGCATGGGTTTTGGTTTGACTATGACCGCTATGAAACGATGTCTCGCGGAGCGGAGCGGTGTGTGTTTCCGATTGTGGCGGTGACAGTTGGGGCATCGGACTGACCACGATGTGAGCGTGCTTTCCGCTTGCGAAGAAGGGGAACCGACGAACGTACGGTATTGCGGAGGACAGGATCGGGTACCGCCAAGTGAGGGCAAACAGTTCGATCTGTTCGCGCAGTTGATCCAACCGGAAGGCATCTGAATGCTTTGAACTTGCATTTCGCCTCACTGCAAGGCATCATCATCACAGGGAGCGGCAACACCGACTCCCCCGGGAGGTGCTCCATGCCCACTGTCTCCTGGCTTCTTTCCAAACGCAACTCTGGCCCCATCGCCGCATGCAGCGTCGATGACACCGTGCTCGATGCAGCCGTTCTCATGAATGAACGAATGATCGGATCGGTGGCGGTTCTGGACGGTGACCGCTTGGTCGGAATCTTTACCGAGCGAGACATCCTGCAGCGAATCGTTGCAGTTGAGTGCGACCCCGCCGCCACACGACTCGGCGATGTCATGTCGGCGCCGGTGACGGTGGCGGCTTCGAATACGCCGCTGGACATGCTTCGTACGATCATGCGTGATGCGCACATCCGCCATATTCCGATCGTCGATGATGACACACCAATCGCGATGGTTTCAATCGGCGATCTGAACAAGGCGCATGCCGACGAGCAGAACGAGACCATCCATGCGCTCGAGACGTATGTGAGTATCAGATAGCAAGGGGGGCGGGTACCGCCACCCTTTCATTCCGCGCGGGCCTGAGCCTCAAACTTCGCCATCTGGGAGCGAACCTCGGTTTCGTCGGCGGGGAGGCCGTTCTCGGAGAGATCGGCGAGAGCCTGCTGCACGACATCATCATCGCCCGGCTCACGCATATCCGCCTTGATCAGCGTCAGGGCATAGGCATCGGCTTGTTCACCCGAAAGCCCCATCTGATCGGCGATCCACAAGCCGAGCAGTTTGTTCCGCCGCGCATGGATGCGGAACGTCTGATCCTGCTCTCTGGCGAATTTCTCTTCTTGACCTCGTTCACGATCGCTGAAACCCGACATGATGCACCTCCATCTGTGCCCGCTTGCTGCGGGGATCCGTATTGTACACCGACGCCCCGGTGACCAGTCATGGGGCATCGAGGCGGCGGAGGAGGAAGAGAGATTTTGTTCTTGACGAATCAGCCCTCGCAAGGCATGCAACTCACGAAGTCGACGTAGAAGAGCCAGGCATTGGACCACTGACTCAGGTCCACGCCCGACTGGGACCAATCCTGCATGGCCGCAAAGAGACACTGGGCATTGAAGGACACACACACGGCCGGAGAGTCACAGGGGCGGGCCTGAGCAATTTCCTCGAATGACCATCCGGACATGAGCAGGTCGCCATCGACGCATACTGTGGTCGAGACGGCCTCGGCGATCGGGGCGTTGTTGTTGTAGCCGTTGATCCAGCCGGACTGGAACACGTGCACCTCGTGCACATCGAATGGTGCGGCGATGCAGGCGGTGATGTTGCCGTATACATCGATGCAGGCATTGCCCTGCTGGAACATCTCCATCACATCACCGATGGTGAGCATGAAGCCCTGAGCATAGAGCTGGTCGGTCGTAGGCGGCCCGAACTTCGGCCAGACGCACCGCGGATCATCGGGCGTCCAGTACCAACCGAGATCACACGCGGGGTCCGTATCGCACACGACTGGTGGCAGGTTCATGGTGCACATGCCGATGTTGCCGTTGCCGGAGCCGGGGGGCACGGTGTCGCCGGGGCCCTCATAGGTGCCGCCGCCACCGACGATAATGGGACCAATGACGCCACCACCGGGAATCGGCAATGGTGTCACCACGCCGCCCGGAAGACTACCGACGAGTTGGCCGTGGGCTGCCATGGACATTCCCAGCACCATCACAGAGGCGGTGGCCAGCGCATGGGTTCCAAGTCGCGTGATTCGAGATGAGAGGCGTGACTCAAACATGGCAAACTCCTTTGTTTCCACGCTCATAGAGGCGAGACTGCCACTGCTCATCCGCAGCAGAATCCTGCCTGCGCTCCCTATACTTGCTCTCACACGCCGTGAAGACGCCCGAAAGCCATTCCCAAGAGCCCCAAACGCCGACCAACGAACTCGTCGGCGAGGTCTACGATGAACTCCGCCGCATCGCCCAACGGGCCATGAACGAGGAACGAGTCGGCCATACGCTTCAAGCGACCGCTCTGGTCAACGAGGTCTATCTCAAACTCGATGCCTCAGGGCGTCAGTGGCACTCTCGGGGGCACTTCTTCGCCGCCGCAGCCGAAGCAATTCGACGCATCCTGATCGACCACGCCAGAAGCAAGGGGACGGCCAAACGCGGTGGCGGACGGGGACGAGTTCCGCTGGAAGATTCACTCGCTGTTGCAGGCGGTGGTGGACGCGGCGTCGACATCGTCGATCTGGACATGGCGCTGCGCGAACTTTCCGAGATGGATCCCCGCATGGCCAAAGTCGTCGAACTTCGCTTCTTCGGCGGACTCGAAGTCTCCGAAGTCGCCGACGTGCTGGGCTTCTCCAAACGCACCATCGAAGGCGACTGGACGACCGCCCGCGCCTGGCTGCGATCGCGTCTCGACGGATGAAGTCTGACCAGTGGCGACAGACCCGCGAGATCTTCGAAGCGGCAAGACAGCGGCCCATCGACGAGCGCGCATCGTTTCTCGATGAGGCCTGCGGCAACGACACCGATCTCCGCGAAGCGGTCGAGACCCTGCTGAAACACGATCAACCCGATACATTTCTTGAAGAACCGGCCATGGGGACGGGATTCCGTGTCCACGAAGCCGCAACATCGCATCACGACGAACCACATCCCGCGTCGCCAAGCCCCATCAACGAGTCCATCCCGGGCTTTCACCTCATCCGCATCATCGGTCGAGGTGGCGATGGCGTCGTATACGAGGCTGAACAAGATCGCCCTCACCGCACGGTTGCTATCAAGGTGCTCGCCGACGCCATGGCCGATGAGGATCGCCGCCAACGCTTCGCCAAGGAAGCCGAAACCCTCGCCGAAATCGACCATGTCGCCGTCGCTCGCGTCCTTGCGGCCGGAGAACTCGAAGACGGTCGCCCATGGATGGCGATGGAGTATGTACGGGGCATCCCACTGACACGGTGGATCGAAGCGCACGAGCAGCCGCTGGCAGAACGCGTTTCATTGCTGGCAACCATCGCCGAAGGTGTGCATGCTGCGCATGTACTCGGCATCGTGCATCGCGACCTCAAGCCGGGCAACATCCTCGTCACCGAGGATGGTGCGGCCAAGATCCTCGATTTCGGCATCGCCCGGGGCGGCAGCACACAGCACACTCTGGCCACCAAAGAAGGCACCATCATGGGCACTGTGCCGTGGATGAGCCCCGAACAAGTGGCCGGCCACGGCGACATCGATGCCAAGAGTGATGTCTACGCGCTCGGGGTGCTCCTGTACCAGTGCATCAGCGGCGCACTCCCCTACGACCTGCCCCATGGGAATCTGGCCGCGGCTGCTCGCATCATCTCCGAGCAGCAGGCGGCACCGATCGCGGCTCCCAGAGACCTTCGCACCATCATCGAGCACGCAATGGAAAAGGAACCCTCCCGCCGCTACGTCGACGCGGGCGCGTTCGGAGAAGATCTTCGCCGCTTTCTGAATCACCAGCCCATCGCCGCGCGGCCGACCTCGCAGTGGTACCGCCTTCGCCGGCTTGTTCAGCGTAAACCGCTCGCGGCCTCGCTCGTCGTACTGCTGCTCCTCGTCGCCGGCGCATCATGGCTCGTCGTGGCGAGCCAAACTGATCAGACTCGCATCGCGCAAGAGACCGCCGCAGCCGAGACATCGCTGAAGCAGCAGGCTGAATATCGCGCCGCCATTGCGACGGCCGACGCCGCCATCAAGCGAGGTGATACCACTGCCGCCGAGGCAGCCCTCATGAATTGCAATGAGGAACTTCGGCACTGGGAATGGGGCTGGTTGTGGAATCAGGTTCGAACCGGGCGGTTGGAGGCGGTCGTTCATCCGCGTGGCGACGCGCTCATCGACAACGACGGAAGGGTGCTCGCGATCACGGAGGCTGCAGTCACCGAGGTTGGCAGCGGGACGCCCCTGCTCACGCTTCCCCCGAACTGGTCTCATGCCAGGCTCGCGGGCGAGATCGACGCACTGGTCATCGATGATGACGGCAACCTGCTGCTTATCGACAATCAAGAATCGCCGAGGGTGCTTGCGAGCGACATCTCGGCGTCGAGCGTCGCGGCACTCCAGATCGACTCGACAGCGACCGTGATCGCGATGGCCATCACACCACCACTCGATCCAACGGATCCTGCTTCGTTCAGTGCGCCCACACGCATCGTCATGGTTGATCTGAGTTCCGGCGCGGTGTTGCTCGACGACATGCTTGCAGACCGCATGCTTGACACCGATGCGGCACTGACCGTATCTGCCGGTGGTCGTGTCGTGGCAGCCTGCGACATCGGAAGTGGGCTCACGGTGTGGACAATGGATCCGCCCCAATCCCGTCGCCGGATTCACATCACCGCGAATCCCTCGAGCATATCGCTCACCGACAACGGCAACCTGCTTGCAGTCGGAACTGCCGGCGGAAGCACCTCCAATGTATGGCTCCTCGGGACACAGGACATGGCCCCGCGTGATGATCTTCCGGTCATCTCGCATGAGCGGGGCGTCGTGGATGTCTCCATCACCGGCGAAGGACAGGCCATGGCCAGCCTCGACGCGGGAGGCATGCTTCGGATCACGCCCTTTCGCGAATCGGCTGCGTCGTGGGCGGTGGCAGCCCATCCCAATCAGGAGGGGCGGCAGGTGAGTTTCTCGCCAAACGGAGCGTGGGTGCTGACGCGGGGCGGCGACGGCTCGCTCAAACGCTGGCGGGCGAGCGGCCAAGTTGCCGACATCGCCAAGTGGCCCGGGCCGATTCAATTCGCCCGCTTCGAACCCGACGGTGACGTACTCACCCAGACAGACGGCATCGTCGTGCGACGGGGATTCCCGGATGGCGAAGTACGTTCAGGCCCGCAGACAGATACTGAAACGTTCAACGAGTTGTGCCGAAGTGCACGTGGAGGCGGATACCGCGTCACGGGGAACGAAGCCGGCCGCCTCACCGTCACAGACAAGGCCGGCCGAACGATCTGGTCAGAAACCGTCCATCCGGGCCGCGTTCAATCGGTCGCCATGTCATCCGACGGCCAACGGATCCTCTCCACCGGACTGACCGGAGCCGTCCTGCTGCACGATGCCAGAACCGGTGATCAACTTGCCGCCATTCCGCCGAGCGGAACCTTCATTGCAGCGGTCGGGTTCGTGGACTCAGATCGAAGTGTTGCACTTCTGGCGCTGGATGGGCGCCTGATGATTCTCAGCAGTTCAAACTGAATCAGTTCGGATCGCCGATGGGATTTCCGGGGATCTCGATGAAGTCGCCCTCAGCCAGATGCACCAGCCAAGCATGCCACAGGAGTCGCATCGACTCGTCGAAGGTGTGATCAGGCGGCATTGGAACGCCCCCAACTGGGTTGCCGGGATAGCCGGGGCCACCTGGTTGGTTCGGATAGAAGGCGATTTGCCAGCATCCTGTCTCAGGGTCCTGCTCGTACACCAACATGTGGACCGACCCATCGGCTCGAACCACGATCAGCAGCCAGAGCCCGTTGCCGAGATTGATCAATTGCCGCGTGTCATTCTCTAACTGCGTGATGTTCTCGCACGGAGACGGTCGCGATATCGTCGGAACTTCACCACCAATGGAGTCCATGATCTCATCCTCACCGGCCCACACGAAGCCACTCCATGACCAGCCGCCCGAATTCCCGGGAGCCATGGCGTTCATCAGCGAAATCCCGTTGGGGACCGGCGAGTCGGGGTAGTTGATGTTGTAGATATCAAGTACCGCCCACTTCGTATAACTGGTGACCTGCCCCGTAAGGGGATCGATGTTGGCGATCATGTACAGGTTGATCTGCACCCACGAATCATCGCCGCTGCCCCGAAGAGGAAGTGATTGCACGCCGAGGGGAGACGAATCGAGTATCCAAGCCGACTGTACATCGGCGGTGCCGTCACCTCGGGGTGTCGCGATGCCCTCGACTGTGAGCGGTGGATTCTCGCTGACAACCACCGAAAACGCCCCGGCATCCGCTTCATCCGCCAGCAAGCCGATCACCACGACCGCCCCAAGGACGAGCAGTGACTTGAATGTGGTGAGAATCCGCATCGCAAAGTCCTCTCAATGCCCCTTCAAGCCTACAGGCGTGAACGCACAGTGCAAGCCGCAAGAATTCATTCGAAGAAAGCTGCTCTCAGATCCCGGTATTTCTTCGACTCAACACTCGTTATTTCGCCCTGACGGCCACATCATACGGCGAAGGCGTGTGAAACCACCTCATGTGCATCTGGGATATCCACTCCACCAGCCCATTCCGACGGCGCTCCCATTCACTTCGGCTGCGACATGCCTGACTGCAGTAGTGGCGACTGTATCTGCGTGCGTTGAGCCCACGCTCTGATGGTAGGCTCCCGCCATGAACGCCGACCCTGCGACTGCCATTGAGATCTCCGACCACCGCGCCTGCGCGGTGGCTCTCTTCAACTACACGTGGACCCTGCTGGAGAAGACGGGACGCGCACCGGAGGAATCAGATGAGATGGTCCGCGCCGCCTACGCCAGCCGCTGGCACTGGGGTGTCGCAGGCGAAGCGATCGAGAAGGATGGTGATCGGGCGTGGCTTGCTGAAAACCTATCGGAACTTTGACGAACTCCGCTCCACCGACGAACGGGTGTTGCTTCGTCAGGACGGGATCAAATCCGCCAACGCGCATACGCGTTGGTAGTACACCTCAGCATCCATCCCAAGCAACGTCGAACCGAATGCTTCGGCATGTTCAGCGGTCACAATCGGTCCGTAGTTGATGCTCGGGATGTGATAGGCGATCAGGATGGGCAGCGCGGAGGCGTGGCCTTCGTAGTGCGGATGCACGCTCAACCGAAATCCTTCTGCGATCGTCTTGCCGATGAGTTCCGCGCAGGCGAACTCATCCGCTTGCAGTGGATCCGCGTCAAACACGACTTCCACCGGATACCGCACCACATTCCGATCGGCCAGCAGCGGTTGCAGACGCTCGAGCGTCGAGAAGGGCGCATGTCGCTGCCGGCCGAGTTGGGCTGTGCGCAGAATGTGCTCATGAAGCGCCTCGTCGGCATCGGTCTCGAGTTGCTCCATGGGATCGGTCACGGGATCATTTCTTGTACCGACTCTCGAACTCTTTAGCGGCCTTCTTTCTAGCAGCCGCCTCTTTGGGATCCATCTCGCCGATGAACCACTTGTGATCGCTGGAGTGAAGCACTTTGTCAATTTCGGCTTGCAACGTCTTCGCGGCAGCAACTTTCGCATCATCTCCAGAGCTCAGTCCCTTCTCGACGAGGTTCTCTAATTCCGGGATGAAATCAGAGTAGAAGTTCTTGGCGATTACGTAGGTTCCGTGCCAATGTGTGTAGTCAGGGCCCATCATTGAGGCGCCGTGCCGGGCGCGACGACCTTCGTGATGCCAGATTTCAAACCAAACGAAGTCAATCTTGTTGGAAAATTTGACCGGCTTCATGAGCGGTTTGGCAAGGCCATACAGCTTCTTGCCCGGTATGGCGAACTTGGTGTTGTACAGATCGATGAGGCTATCGTACTGCGTGTAAAAGTTGTCGATCCACGATTGATTGTGGCAAGAACTGCACACATCCTGCATGTTGCTGCGGCGAACTTGCCATGGCACATCGGCACCTGGAAGACCCAACTTCTTATCGCTCACCTCTGGGCGCACGGAAAGGGTTGACCGGTTGTTCCAACTGATCCGCATGCCTACATCATGGGTCACGGGTTGATTTGTCGTAGCGGACATGTGGCATGTTGCGCAGGTCGGTGCAGCGGAGTAGTCCTCGCCGACGATCCACTTCGGCGAATGCAGATTCATCTCGTCTTCGTTGGCGAAGAATAGGATTCCGTGCTTTGACTCCTCGTATATTTCCTTCTGTGGGTGATCCGGCCCCATATGGCATTTACCGCACGTATCCGGATGCCGCGCCTGCGCAGCACTGAAGGAATGCCGTACGTGACAAGCTGTGCATGAACCTTCGGATCCATCTGGATTGATCCGGCCGATACCGCTGTTGGGCCATGTCGCTGGATCGAGGCTGCCATCGGCGTGTATCTTGACCGTGCTCCCATGGCACTGCCAGCAGCCGTTGACGGCTGCGGAGGAGACACCCATTGGGAACGACTCGGTGACCATGCCTTTGTTGCCTTCAACGACCTCAGCGAGCACATTGTCGAGCGAGCCGAGGATGAGAGCAGCCTTGGCGTGACGGGAGGACTTGAACTCGGTCACCTCGTACTCGTGACACCGAGCACAGTCACGAGGGCTGACGATGACGGAAATGGTCTCGCCGTGATGGTTGAAGGCGTCGACGTCACCTTCCTGCGCCGAGTGGCATTCAAAACAGCCGATGTTGGCGCGGAAGTGCAGACTGTCGCCCCACTGCGCATAGATCGCTGGGTTCTCCTGCTTATGGCACTTGATGCACGCCTTCGTCGCTGCACTGATGGTAGGCAGGCCAAAGGCGCCTCCTGTACTCCCAGTGCCGTGCGGGGTGCCGGTTTGCGGGGTGATCGCGCCGACGGCCGTCGAGGCAGTCAGGGCGATGCCCGCCAGATACGCTGAGTATTTCATGACGGTATCTCCTGTGTTCTGTCTGTCATGTCGCCTGCGACAGAGGCTGGCGACTCCGGAGTTGTATGAAAGATGCGATCCGCGACCAGTTGCCCGGACAGAACTGGAATCGTGACGCGCACAAAGATCGTGTAGATCAGCAGGCCAAAGGCCCAGATACCGGTGCAGATGAGGATTTCATTCCAAGTAGGCGCGTACTCGACAATCTCTCCAACCGGCGTCGGCACAAAAGCGGGCACGATGAGGCCCATGCCTTTCTCGATCCAGATACCGATGATCAACATCACGCAAGCTGTTGCGAGCAGTTTGCGGCTGCGGGTAATTGGCAGGTACAGCATGAGCAGCGCGGTCAAATTCAGCCCAAGAGCGCTCCAGATCCACGGCACCAGCGCCGTGTTGTCGTGAATCCCAATCCAGAGGTACTTGGAGGAGGCCCCATGGGCTGTGTCGGCATAGAACTCCGTGAAGACTTCGCTGACAAGTAGAAATACATTGATGGTCATGGCGACAAGCACCAGATTCCGAAGCGTGAGATAGGCTTTCTTGGGGACCGAGAACCGGGTGAATCGGTCAATGACCATGAGCGTCAAGATGATGAATGCAGGGCCGGCCGAGAAAGCCGAGGCGATGAACCGCGGCGCGATGATGGCTGCGTTCCAGAACGGACGGCCGCCAAGGCCGACCAGCAGAAAGGCCGTCACCGTATGAATGCTGATCGCCCAGACGATGGCAATGAATATGAAAGGGATATAGAACCAGCGGCCGAGTTCGCGTTTTCGATACCTGCTGTAGATGAGGTATCCACAGATGTGTAGATTGAGAAGCAGATAGACGTTCAGGACGATGACGTCCCAAGTCAGCATCGAAATCGGGAAGTTGAATCGCATGAACAAGTGCTGCATGCGGTCGGGCCTCCCGAGATCCACCACTACGAAGAGCAGGGCCATGATGATGGCCGCCACGGCGAACAACTCGCCGAAGATCACCAGATCATGGAGTTCCTTGTTGCGATAGACGTATACCGGAATGACCAGCATTACGGCTGCCGCCGCCATGCCGACGAGGTAGGTGAAGTTCGCGATAAAGAGACCCCACGACACCTGATCGGTCATGCCCGTTGCAATGAGCCCGTGCACAAATTGTCGGCACCAGGCATTGACGCCGAGCAACGTCACGATCGTGAGCAGGAGCATCCACAACTTGTATCGCCAGTCTCCGACGAAACTCACGCGAAAGCAGCGATACAGGAATCGCAGGTATTCCCTCATGCCTCGCCCCCTTCTCCGAGACGATGCGTGAGTTCATCGAAGTAATAGAAGAAACGGGGGTTGGTCCCGACCTCTTCCTTGAGAACAAAGACCCGCTTGTCCCGAAGGATCTGGGATACCTCGCTGTTCGGATCGAGGATATTGCCGAACTTGCGGCTGCCGGTCGGGCACGCCTCGAGGCACGCGGGCATCCGCCCTTTTCGCGTCCGCTGCAAGCAGAACGTGCACTTCTCCATGACGCCGCGGCTGCGGGGCCTGTTGGAGAGATACGCCATGTCCGGGTTGATTTCGCTCGAAGGGATCCCGGGATCGGTCCAATTGAACCGCCGCGCCCAGTAGGGACATGCCGCCTGACAGTACCGGCATCCGATGCACCAGTCATAGTCGATGACGGTGATGCCATCGGCTTCCTGCCAAGTCGCTTCGATGGGACACACTTTCGTGCAGGGCGGATTCGCGCACTGGTGACACTGAATGGGCATGTAGAAGTAACCGGGCTTGGGCGTTTCCGTGTCGTAGTACTGATTGCCTCGTTCCAGATCAAAGGTGCCGATGGGGATTTCCAGCACTCGAATGTACTGGATCTCCGGGCTGCGACTCTGGTTGTTCTCCTTCACGCAGGCATGCACACACTTACGGCAACCAATGCAGCGGGAAAGATTCAGCGCATACACGAACTCAACTTCCGGAATAGGTTGCGGGTCACCGACTATGGCCTTGACGCCGTACTGCCGATCGATCTGGGCTTCGATGTCGGCAAAGAGTTTGGCCTTGTCCTCCGAGGAGAGTTCCTTGTAGTGCTCGCGGAAGAAGTCTTCGCCTGCAAAGACCTTGTCGGTGTCGAGATCGGCTAGTGGCGAGATGGCGGCACCAAGAGCAGCGAATCCTGCTCCCACCGATACTGTACTTCGCAAAAAAGATCGCCTGGAACCCCGACCGGCAGCAGGTGGAACGCCGTCCCCACCACCTCCGCCGCCGCGATCATCCTGGCGCAGTACGGGCAACTTCATTCATGGCCCCCTTCATCGGCATGCCCATTATTTTGCTGCGACTCATTCACCCAGTGGGCGAGTGGTCGGTGCGGCGAGTCGCTCACCGGAGCCTCGTGGTGCTGACCCATGCGAATCGTGTTCGGTCCCGGAAGCGGCAGGCTGCGCGGATAGGCCGGCGAATGTGGGTCATGGCAGTCAGTGCACTCGTAACGAACTCGCCGAGGATCGTCAGCGCTCCAAGACCCGATGTCCTTTCCGTGAATTCCCCGTTGCCAGTTCCGCCATGTCGGCCCATGGCATTTGCCACAGAACTGTGAGACCTCGTCATAGCCGACCGTCTGCCCACCTCCCATGGCGAGTCGATCACGATGCTCGGCATCATGGCAATTGAAACAGTTGTTGTTCACACCGTGGTCCAACACGATGTTCCGATGCCGGGAAATATTTCGGGGGACCATCTTCGTATTCTCGAAGAGGGCGTGGCACTCCATGCACTTCATATCAAAAGTCGCGACCTTGATGGTTGCAGGATCATGCATGGCAACGCGAATCGGGCTCGCCCCGAGGCTCGCTCGATCTACCTGTACCGGTTCAGGTATCGGGTCATCCAATTGAAACGGGCTGAACAAGAACACCCCCGCCAGTGCCAGTAGCACCAGGGGAATGCCCCATCCAACAATGCACTCAAGAGGACGATCCGACATACAGGAGCCACCATCCATATCAAAGGAACAGTTGGTTACACAGGAATCAGAACGACAACTGCAACTGAGAGCGAATGAGCCATTGCCCATCACCACCATCCTCGGTCCAACCGGTGAAATTCGAGCCACCATTGTTGATGCCTGCGGTGTTACCAGGAGGGAGTGCAGGGTTTACCGGGGCCTGCGCCATGGTGAAGTAGGTGGCTGAAATCTGATTGAACGAGTATCCGATGTCGGTCGTCCACTTTACATTCTGTCCATGGATGTAGTAATTGATACCGAGTTGCACGATACTCAGATCGTCATCGCCTGAAAATTGCGAATCCGCCCACTGGTAGCGAGAATAAGCCTGAACATCATCGGACAGGAAGATGGCCCCCTGTACGTTCAGCCCCCAGACCGTATCACGCTCACGCGGACGATTTCGAGGATTCTCGCTCAAGTGTGCCATCACAACCGACGCCGCCAGCGATCCGCCATCGAAGTTGATCGTTGCGTCTGCTGTGGAGCGGAAGTCATGCTGCTGGGGCCCTGGAGCGTCATACAAAGACTGATTCGCCGTTGCATAGGCAACGGCACCGCCAAGAAGCACTGCGGTTTCACTCGGAGAGAAGGCCGTGTAGCTCTGCACATCACTCCAACTGCCTGATACCAGCCAGTCGCACCTCGCTGCAAACGCGATGCTGTCGTAGGTGCTGTTCCATTGGCCCAAGGTGGGGAGCCCCCCGATTGGCTCAAAGGCCTCAAAAGTGGCCGCCGTAAAACGGCAATTATCGCCCTGATACTTCGCTTGTAGTCCCTGCGAACGGCCAATGCAGAAGTAATACCCCATGAGCGGACGATCAACGGCGAGTTGATGGGTGTAGCCCACCAGCATATCGCGGGAAAACGGCGTGCGGAACTTACCTGCCTTCACAGACCAGCCACCGTCCAACGTCTTTCCAATCCAAGCATCGAGGAGCGTACTGGCGTAGTTCGCTCCCCACATGAACTGAGCAAAGTAAGTCAGCGATGGATCAAATACGTGCCCCTTGAAGATCAAGGCCGTCCGTTGATTTGTGAATCCAAAAACATCGGTTGCCGTCGGGTTGGAGGCGGGCATCCCTGGATTAGAAGGGGATGCGGCAGGGGGATTGTCCCGATGATCCCACAGGAACCGGAACTGCATGTTCATATTCATGGTCAACTTGAAGTTGCCATCCTGCGAAGCGATAAAGAAGCCCTTGTCGTAGCCACTGGTCGCGCCGCTCCCCTGCAGCGAAGCGCGCGTGTCGGCATCAGCAAGAACGTCCTGTACCAATCCCTTGATCTTCTCGGCTCGCTCGTGGCTGAGCCAATCGTCCGATGACTCGGCCCGCACACGGTCCAAGTCACTTTGCAGCGAGTCGAGCAATAGATTGGTCTGCTGCTGACCGGCCTCCAATTCGGCGATCTTCGCCCGAAGGGCGTCGCTATCACTTGCCAACGCACTTGCGCTCAACACGCCCACAAGTGCCAGCCCGATCATCCTTGATACATCCACAGTCACACCTCCTGATAGCCGCTCACCACGAGCGACTGCGCTACAACGTACTGCAATGTGGATCTGCTTGTCTTGATTCAGCCGATTCCGATACCGCTCCGAATTCCGGCCACTGGACACTCCTCCAACAAACATAATCCACAGATAGAAGAGTCTCCGCGGCTCAAGGGCACTACTCGCGAAACGGCGTAACCACTGCTTCCAGAACTAATTGCAGACAAAAACACATTCGCATCCTTGAAATATCTACCTTTGTATCTGGATATCGGTAGTCATTGGCAGCCTCACCCCGTAGCATCGTCCGGCAAGGTTTTGGCCCCACGCGATCGACACCGGAACGGAGCACGCCACCATGAACGCCCCCGCCGCAACCGACGGTGCTCCCACCGACAACACCGCCGTCATCAAAATCATCCCCACCAGGTTTGACGTCCACATTCCACGCGCCGGTCACCGCTACCGACGCACGGTGCACCTTGCTCCGCCAACACAGATGCCAAGCACGACCGCCGACTAATACACCGCTCCAGAGCACTCCCCTCCCATGTACAGCAAGCAAACCGAAACAGCAATCGCCTCTGCGTCTCGATTGGCAGAGGTCTACGACGGCGGTGTGACAAAACTCTCCGCAACGGCCATTGCCGACTCACGCGGACTCCAGCGACCCTTCGTCGCAAAAATCCTCACCATGCTCTCGCAAGCCGGGCTCGTCAGCGGCTTACCCGGCCCCGGCGGCGGCTACACGCTCGCCAAACCTCCGAAAAAGATCCGGCTGATTGACATCTACAACCTGTTCGAACGGGAAGACGATACCGACCTGTGTCCCTTCGGCGGTGGTGTCTGCGGCGTTGGAAACCCGTGCCCCCTGCATGACAAACTCGTCAGCGTGCAGGATGCCATGGACCAACTTCTGCACGAAACAACCCTCGAGTCATTCCGGGTCGCCTTCCAAGAAGAGGGCCTCCGCCCCGTCCCCAAAGGCGCCCACCCCGACGGCAAACGTTCCACCTTCCGCGCGGCGAAGAGTCAACGATGACGCTCCACACGCCTCCGCTTGCGAAGGCCACCTACTCAATGGCGACGACATCGCCGTCCTAGAAATCCATGGTCAACCCGGCATATGCCTTCAGATCATTGGCGTTGCTGCCGCGGCCTGGTCGTGAGTCGTAGATATCCCGAATACCAAGCGTCAGCGCCCATGGGGTGTCGCTGCCGAGTTTGAGTTTCCAATCGGCTTGGATGGTTGCAAGGTAGTTGCCCCAATTCACAGGGTCTGGCGCAATCGACATGAATCCAGTAAGTGATTGCCGATCGTTGATCTTCCACTCGGTGTTCATCTCAAAAAGCAATTGTGGATCAACTTCGTTGTTGTGATACTGCCACGTCGCGCCACCACCGCCCTTGATCGTCAATGTCAGATCATCCTGGTCGAAGAGTTTGTAGCCCACGCCGGCGTAGGGACTCACTCGATGTCCCCAGTCCTGGAACTGATCGAACTGCCACGTACCCTGCGCGAAGTAGAGCCATCGGCTGTCCCGGATGAACCACTCCTGATTCGCGCGTACGAGGATGTCATTGTCGGACGTATCGCCGTTGGACTGATTCCAGTACCACGTACCGGACAGGTCAAACTGCTCGGTCTGGGTCTTCCGATGCAGTTCGCCACCAAGACGGATGTTGTTGGACGTACTTGACGCTCGGCTGGTGCTGGCCGCCAACGAAAGCGATCCGGTCCATGGACTGGCGTCATCCTCGCTCAGCGGCGGAGTATTCTCATCGGACACCGCCGCTCCAGTCCCCTTTGTCTCGGCTGCATCCGGTTGCTTGATGCCCTCCACGCTCAACGTGACGCCAGCCGCCTTGATCTTCACATCACCAAGTGACGTGGTCGACAACGTGATCATGCCGCCCTCATTCGATCGCAATTGCCCACTCAGGCGATCGCCATTGGGCCACGTCACCACCGCCGCCCGATCGTCCGCCCCCATCACCCAAGACCCACCTGAAAGAACCGTCAAAACCGCCGTCAGTAGAACTCGCATGCCTTGTGTGCTCGCTTCCAAGAGTCCGAATTGAGACCGCACTCGAACCGGCCGAGGCGGGTCGTGCAGCGCAGGGTATCGAGACAATGCAACAAGGGCGTGCCGAGAAGAAATCGGCACGCCCTTGTGTTGAGAATCTGCAGCGGAGGATTCAGCTCTTCTTCTTGCAGCAACCAGAAAGTGTCTTGGCGTCGCTCGTTTTGGCGCAGCCAGTCTTGCCCTGCTTGCTACAAGCACCACCGGCGGACTTGTCGCAGGTGCCACCACTGAGTTTCGGGCAGGAGCCGTCAGCCATTTTCGGGCAGGCGGCGCAGTCCGCAGGGGTACAGGCACCGACAGAACCAGGAGCAGGCTTGGGGGAACCGCCGCAGCCAGCGACGATGATTGTGGTGACAGCGAGCGCGAGAATAGTACGGAACATGGTCAGATCTCCAATATGGATGTGCCTCATCAGAGGCGATGATTGATCAAAATAACGGAACAAATGAAAATGTTCGCAGTATTTAGATCAACCAGACACCGTGCTGTGCCAAGCGTGCAGCAAGGCCCAGTGGCTCCGGCGGAGGCAGATCGCCTGCCACCCATTCCACCGGCAGGAGCGAGGCGAGATCGATGCGCCGCAACTGGAAGGCGATCGCATCATCGAGTTGATTCTTCTCAAGCAGCACGACCCACCGCATCACAGGGCAGGTACCCAATGTGCAATCATCGCACGGTGCCTCCGACTCATCCTCACACGGCGGAGGTGTCTGCTGATCGCGGCAGGGCATCATTGCCATACAGCAGGAGGTCGCCTCCACAGCCTTCTCCATGGCACGGCAGCACCGCTTTGCCTCGGCCATGCGTTTGCAAGGCTGGACCGCCTTCTGGCAGCCCTCGCCACCACCGCCAATTGCCATGACGTGGCATCCCATCCCTGGCAGTGACACATGCAGCACCATGCCTGCAATAAGCAAGATGGGCAGCGTCAGGCGGGCTGGAGAGAGGCTTGGCATGAACATGAAGTCTATCCGGGAGGAACCCTTCTATCCAATAAACAACGGTCGAACAGCACCACGGGAACCGTCCACAAGAACGCTTGGGCGGTATTGGCCCGTGGCGGCATCTGGTCCTTATTCCTTGTCTACGCGGACCCCCACCGCAGGTTCGCTCGCATCCAACTGCTTGAGTGCTTCGAGTTCATCGCCGATGACCGGATTCTCGCCGATCGGCTGCGGGTTGTACCGCTGAACGAGCCGCACGAGGAAGGGTGCCGCAAAGGCAAACGCAACCACGACTCCGAGGGCAATTCCACCGGTCACCATGAAGGTTTCCACGCGGTGCGCCCCCCCATCCTGCTCGGCGTAGGCCCCGATCCGGCTGACGGCAAATCCGAGGATGCCGATCGCCAGCAGCACCGCCCCCTGCCAAGTCGCCTGTTGCCGGCGGGGCGCAAGTCGAGTGATGACAGCCATGTACACGGGCGAGATCAAGACTTCACCGACGCTCATGAAGGCATACGCCCCAACGAAGGCCCACAGCCCGATGACCGGCGCCGAGTCGACGCCTTTCGGAATCGACATCGTCAACCAACCGAGCAGGATCACGGCAACGCACGAGAGCAGGCCACCGACGACCATCTGGAAAATCGAGTGCGGAAAACGTCCTCGCCGCGCCAACCAACCCAGTCCGATCGCCAGCACCGGGGTCACCACAACGATGATCGCCGGCTCAATCGAATTCATCGCCGCAGCGGGAATCGTCCAGCCAAAGATCTTCCGATCGACGTAGAAGTTCCCGATGAGTTCGGTCGTTGCACTACCGGCGAACACGCCGTAGGCCAGTGCCCACACGAGGAACAACACAAACAACGCAGCCAGCGCGAACAGATTGACTCGGAGCCGTTTTGCGTCAATCGCAATCGGGTCAGGCGGTTCCGGTACGCCATCGCACGCAAGGCCGGGGCGGCCACGCTCAGTCGTTGGCACAAGCGGCCGGGCGATGATGAGTACAATGAGCGCTACCGACATGCCGAGTCCGGCCCACAGGAAGGCCCAGTCGAACCCCCATTTTATCTGTATGAGGCCAGCGATGAGTGGACCGACCATTCCGCCGATGTTGATCATCATGTAGTAGTACTTGAAGGCCTGATCGCGCCGAACTCGATTCTGTCCGTAGAACGAACTGACCAGACACGGCATCGCAGGCTTGAGAAATCCAGTACCGATCGCCACGAGCCACAAGGCAACCCACAGCACCACAGTGTCTTCGTGATTGCCAAAGAACAACGTCGCGTGCCCCGACACGATGATGCACGCCCCGAGTACGACCGCTCGGTAATGGCCGAGAAAGCGATCGCCAAGAAACCCGAATATGACCGGAAGCCCGAAAGCCATCAGCGTGTAGTCGCCCGAGATCTCGGTCGCTTCTGAGCGGCTGACCCCAAGGCCTCCATGTGCCCGCGGCGCTACTGCGTAGAGCGCAAGGAGCGCGACCAGACTGTAATAACTCGCCCGCTCCCACAACTCGGCAAAAGCCACCATCGCCACGCCGATGAATGCACGCCGTGGTGCCTGGTTTGAATCAGCCACTGAGAGCTCCCTTCACGGCGTCCCATTCATGCACCACGACATACACGGGCGGGCTGATCATCACGATTGATCTCACAACTGTCGCTGAGTACCCCTTCCATCGTCCCAGTGGGCCGATCTCGAAAATACAGGCCAAGGCGAAACCGCTGCCGGAAACTGCCCACGCCCAGCCCGGCACAACGTTGTAGTCGTAAGCCCATGCGGTGAGCGCGATCACGGCAAGTACGCCACCAAGTGTCAAACCGCCGCCCGATACGCCTTCGGTCACGCGGCCTCCGGCGAACCATCCGAGCACGATCACAAGCCCGCACATCGCCGAAACGGCCCCAGCCATGAGTGAGAACGTCATCGATCCGGCCACGAGCGCCATCGCGGAAATCGCCGCGGCAGCAGCCCACCCTCCAACGGGTACCGCCAAGCCACCGCGGGCACGATCCAGCATCCCGACAAGCAAGGCCGATCCGCCAACGACCCAACCCACTGTCAGAGCAGACTGCTCCGGCAGCGGTAGTAACCACACGCTGGCCACACCGATCGCTATGGCAAGCACGACTCGGCCCGCCCACTCCCGCCGCGGATACATCGCTTCAATCAATCCGGCGGCCGTCACCGCCCCCGCCATCAAAAACACGCCGTGCCACTTCTGAGCAGGCGGCCAGCTCGGCAGCCCCACGCTCGCAAGAAATGAACCGCCTGCAACACCGCCGATGGCGAGAACCACCAAGATCCGCGTCATCCACGGCCAACGCCCGAAACCCAATACCCACCAGCAACACGCCAGCAGCAGACCGCCTGCCGTGGCTGGAATCCCGACGCTCCAGAGCATCGACTCAACCATCAGCGATCAGCGCCCCGGCTCGATGCCACCCTCAAGGGCCACGATCATCTTGACATCATCGCTGAGTGCGCCGTTCTCGACGCCCCAATCCATTCCGAAGTCGGATCGATTGATCTCAAACCATGCTTCCCAGCCCGCCTTGGCGACGACCGGATTGCCACGGACGCCGGTGACCTCAACCTCAGCTGTAACCGGTTTGGTCACCCCAAGCATGGTCATGTCGCCGGTGACTTTCCAGTATCCATCACGGATCCGCTCGGCCGAGGTGCTCTTGAATGAGACATCCTCGAACTCGCGAGTATTGAAAAAATCGGGACCCTTGAGCGTGCCGTCGAGTCTTTCGTTGCCGGTATCGACGCTGTTCGCCGCGACTCTGATATCGAAAATCGGCGATGCCGAGTCGTCCCGCGGCCATGCGACCGTCCCGGTGACACCATTGAACCGTCCCCAGAATCGCCCCGCACCCGCATGATGGATGCGAAAAAGCGTGGTTGAATGCACAGGATCGATCTTGAACACTTCAGCCTGTGAACTTTTTGATTCCTGCATCGCCGCACCACCACAGAGCACACCCAATACAACGATTCCTATCAGTAGTGTTTTGTACATGCCCGCACTGTACCCGACGAATTGCAATATGCCCTGATACTCTTGAGAGAGCCATGCAGATGCCGGATCTACTTTCACTCGCCCTCGCCACAGCACTCGGGCTGCTGATCGGACTACAACGGGAGTGGGCCGATCAGCATCCCGCCGGCCGCACATTCGCGCTGATCACGCTCTTCGGAGCGTTGTCGGGTCTGCTGTCCCGCGAGTTGGGCGATCCCCTGCTGATCGGAGCCTTTATTGTGCTGGCCACGCTCATCGTCGTGCATTCCCTTCGCCCTTCAGCACGAGGTGGCATCACGTCGATGGTGGCCAGTGTTGTCATGTTCTGTGTCGGGATCATGACCATGCGTGGGTTCGCCGAAGGCGCCGTTGTCGTCACTGGAGTCGTCGCGCTCCTGCTGCAATGGAAGCATCCGCTGCGACGGATCATTGCCAAAACGAGTAAGCAGGATGTCCAAGCCGTCGTACGACTCGTACTGATCGGAATGGTGATCCTGCCGGTCCTCCCGAACGAAGCCTGGGGGCCATATGGCGTCCTGAACCCGTTCCGCATCTGGCTCATGGTGGTTCTGATCGTCGGTATCAGCCTGTCTGCGTGGGTCGCACAGCGGCTCTTTGGGCAACGGTCCGGAACGCTCGCAGCAGGGCTTCTCGGTGGCGTCATCTCAAGCACCGCCACAACCGTCGGTATCGCAAGGCAATCCAAAAAAGGAGGTGTGCCTGCAGGCGCATCGGCCGCAGTAGTTGTGATCGCCTCGACGATTGTCATCGCTCGTGTTCTGTTTGAAATCCTGATTGTCGCAGCGGAGATTCTTCCGAGCTTGGCGCCGCCGCTCTTGATCACATTTGCGTGGCTCACACTCCTATCGATCATCGCCTTCGTGGTGTTCTGCCGCCGCCCGATCGAGGCAAGCGTCAGCCACGCCCCTTCCAATCTTCGGACAGCGGTCATATTCGGTCTGCTCTACGGTGGTGTCCTGTTTGCCGTGGCGGCGGCAAAGGAATACGTCGGCCAGTCCGGTCTCTTTGCGGTCGCGGCATTGTCCGGATTGACCGACATGGATGCCATCACACTCTCAACCGCCCAACTCGTGAATCAGGGGGATCTCGCTCCGCACATCGGGTGGCGACTCATTATCACCGGCGTCATGAGCAATCTCGTATTCAAGACCGTCCTCGTGGCAGGTCTCGGAGGACGGGCCATGCTCATTCGGATCCTGCCCTTCATGGTGCTCGCGATCATCGGCGCCGCGTTGGTCCTGGTGTTGTGGTGATCCCCGCCAATACGGGAAGGGTCTTTGCCAGACGATTCCGCTGGTTGATCTCCGCCCATTCAGGGCCCTGTGAACAACCTGTACGAAGT
>MPLZ02154805.1_pt1 | contig 35699 bp, 39 predicted proteins | sample 1617311 | NCBI WGS metagenome assembly MPLZ02 (sample SAMN05944806, study PRJNA350692) | marine metagenome | biome: marine; feature: ODZ; material: water; isolation source: 160 m water sample filtered on 0.2 um supor filter | place: Pacific Ocean | collected 2012-04-08 | depth 160m m | reverse complement strand
ATGACGACCAAACGCATCTGGCATGGCTGGACGACACCCGAGCGGGCCGACGATTACGAGCGGCTGTTGCTGGGCGAGGTGTTCCCCGGGATCGAGGCCAAGGGTATCGCCGGCTACCGCAGTATCGAGCTTTTGCGCCGCGACCTCGGCGACGAGGTCGAGTTCGTCACCATCATGACCTTCGATTCGCTGCAAAGCGTCATCGACTTTCAGGGCGAGGACTACCAGCGCTGCTATGTGCCCGACGCCGCGCAAGCTATTCTCAAGCGCTGGGACCAGGTCTCGGATCACTTCGAGGTCAAGGAAGTGAGAAACTACGGGTAAAACCCACTCCGACCCCAGTTTAGGGAAGGCGTTTTCGGGTCGCTCGTGCCTAAATGGGACACGAACCGAATTGCTCTGCAATTCGGATCATGTCCCTTATCACCCAACCGCTTCCTTGCCCATCATCGCCCGGGCGATCAGCAGCTTGGAGATCTCCGCCGTGCCGTCGCCGATTTGCCAGCCCAGGATATCGCGCAGGCGCTGTTCGAAGGGCAGCTCCTGGGTGTAGCCGTAGTGGCCGTGGATGGTCAGGCACTTGCGCACGATCTCGAAAGTGAGTTCCGGCACCCACCATTTGCACATGGCGCCCTCGCGGCTGTGGCGCTGGCCGGTCTGGCGCATCCACAAGGTCTTGTAGCAGAGCAGGCGGGCCGCCTCGAGTTGGGTTTCGGCCTCCGCCAGGGGAAAGCTGATGCCCTGGTATTGCGAGATCGGGCGGCCCATGGAGCGGCGCTGCTGCACGAATTCGCAAGTTTCGTCGACCGAGGCTTGGGCCGCTCCCAGGCACTTGAGCGCGATGTAGGCCCGGTTGGTGTCGAAGAAATCGGCCACCATGAAATAGCCCTCGCCCTCTTTGCCGATCAGGTGGTCGGCCGGCACGCGCACGTCGTCGAAAGCCACGCTTCCGCGCTTGGCGCCGCGGCTGCCGATGTCGGCCCAGATGCGCGCCTGGCCCACGCCCGGCGTCTCTTTGGGAATGAAAAAATTGCTCAGACCCCTGACCCCCGTGCTGCCTTCCTCGGAGCGACAGGTGATGATGAAATAATCGGCATCGACCCAGGAGATCGAGTTCTTGACGGCGTTCAGGCGCCACTGGTTGCCCTCCCGGACGGCGCGGCCCTTGAAAGCGGCCATGTCGCTGCCGCTTTCGGGCTCGGTGAAACCGACGGCGATGATGGCCTGGCCCGCCGCCACGGCCTGGCGGGCCGGGATGCCGATCTCGTCGGGCAGGCCGGGCAGGCGGTAGAGCTCATAAGGCTCAGTGGCGATGAGCAGCGGCAGCGCCGTGTTGAAATCCGCGTACCCCGCTTCCTCGACCAGGATTCCCCGGCTGATGAAGTCCATCTCGCGGCTCACCAAGCCGGCCGCCACGGCCGCCTCGATGATTGGACGCGGCAGCGCGCCGCCATCCCATTCGGCGCGCCTGGGCGCGATGACCTCGCGGCCGAAGCGGCGCATCTGTTCGCGGTAGAGGATTTGTTCCTCGGAGAGGGCGAAGTTCATGGTCATATTCGGTCTCCCGGGTGGGGGTTGGAGGCGCCAAGGTAGTAGAATAGGGCCGGAGTCGAAATTCGAGTCGTAATTCCAAACGTGCTAGCTTCGGGCCAGCGATGAACGATACGTCACCAGCCGCTATTTCCAACCGCCTGGCGCCCGAGCTCGTGGCCGGGCTGAGCCAGATCGAACGGAAGGTGCTGTGGCTGGCCTGTTGGATGATCCACCATGCCAACCATGTGCGGCCCTCGCGCGACGGCCTCAAGGTGGGCGGCCACCAGGCCTCGTGTGCCTCGGCCACGACACTGCTGACGGCGCTTTACTTCCACCAGCTCGAGGCCGCCGACCGGGTTGCCGTCAAGCCCCACGCGGCGCCGGTCTTCCACGCCATCCAGTACCTCATGGGCAACCAGGACCTGGAGGCGCTGAAGGCCTTTCGCGCCCTGGGCGGGGCCCAAAGCTATCCCTCGCGCAGCAAGGACCGCGACGGCGTCGATCTCTCGACGGGCTCGGTCGGGCTGGGCGTGGGCGCCACGCTGTTTGCCTCGCTGGTGCAGGATTACGTGCATCTTCACGGCCTGGTGCCGGCCGACCGGCCGCGGGGGCGGCTGGTGGCGCTGATGGGCGATGCCGAACTCGACGAGGGCAACGTCTTCGAGGCGCTGCTGGAGGGCTGGAAGCACGACGTCAGGGACCTCTGGTGGATCATCGACTACAACCGCCAAAGCCTGGACGGCGTGGTCAACGATTACCTGTTCGCCAAGATCAAGGACTTCTTCGCCACGGTCGATTGGCAAGTGGTGACGCTGAAGTACGGCAACCGACTGCGCCAGGCCTTCGAGGGGCCGGCTGGCGGGGCGCTCAGGCAATGGATCGATGATTGCCCCAACCAGCTCTATTCGGCGCTTTGCTTCAAGGGCGCCGAGGGCTGGCGCCAGCACCTCAAACACGACTTGCGCGGTGTCTCCGGCCTCAAGGAACTCCTCGACGGCCACGACGACGAGAGTTTGCACACCCTGATGACCAACCTCGCCGGCCATGACATGGAGACCGTGCTCGATGCCTTCCGCGAGGCCGAGGGCGACCGGCCGCACTGCTTCGTGGCCTACACCGTCAAGGGCTACGGCCTGCCGATTGCGGGCCACAAGGACAACCACGCCGGCATGATGACGCCCGACCAGATGGCCGAGTTCAAGGCCGCCATGGGCATTCCCGACGGTGACGAGTGGCAGCCGCTGGCTGGCCTCGAGCTGACGGCCGAGGCGCTGGCCGAACTGATCGAAGCGGCACCCATGGCGCGCCGCCGGCCGGACGGGCGCTTGGCGCCGCTGGTTACCTCGGCGGCGCTTTCGCCCGAGGGTGGCGCCCCCGGCGCCCAATCCACCCAGGAAGCCTTCGGGCGCATCATGAACGAGCTCGGCAAGGCCGACGACGAGCTCGCTCGGCGCATCGTCACCACCTCACCCGACGTTACCGTCTCGACCAACCTGGGCGGCTGGGTCAACCAGCGCGAGGTCTTCCACCGCCACGAAAAGGCCGACATCTTCCGCCAGGAACACCTGCCGTCGGCCCAGCGCTGGACGCTGTCGCCGCGCGGCCGCCATATCGAGCTGGGTATCGCCGAGAACAATCTTTTCTTGCTGCTCACCGCGCTCGGCCTCTCGGGCGAGCTCTTCGGGGCGCCGCTGTTGCCCATCGGCACGCTCTACGATCCCTTCGTCAGCCGCGGCCTGGATGCTCTCAATTACGGCTGCTCCCAGGGCGCCAGATTCATGGTGATCGGCACGCCGTCGGGCATCTCGCTGGCGCCTGAGGGCGGCGCCCACCAGTCCTTCCTCACCCCGCTGATCGGCCTGGGCCAGGACGGGCTCAGCGCCTTCGAACCGGCCTTTGCCGACGAGCTGGCGCTGCTCATGAGTTGGGGCTTCGAGCACATGCAGGCCGACGATGGCGGCGCGGTTTACCTGCGCCTGTCCACCCGCACCCTGGAGCAGCCCGAGCGCCAGATGACGCCCGAGCTTGGCGCCCAGATCGTGGCCGGCGGCTATTGGCTGGTGCCACCGGCGCCGGGTGCGGAACTGGCCGTCGTCTACTCAGGCGCCGTGGCGCCCGAGGCCAGGGCCGGCCACGCCAAGGTCTGCCAGGACATCCCCGGTGCCGGCCTCTTGGCGGTGACGTCGGCCGACCGCCTGCACGCCGGCTGGCTGGCGGCCGGGCGCGGGGCTGAACTTGGGGCCCCCAGCCACGCCGAACAGCTTCTGGCGCCACTGGCCCCTGATGCCGGCCTGGTGACGCTGATCGACGGCCATCCCGCGGCGCTCGACTGGCTCGGTTCGGTGGCCGGCCAGCGCGTGGTGCCGTTGGGTGTCGAGCGCTTCGGCCAGTCCGGCGATATCGTCGACCTCTACCGCGAATACGGCATCGACGCCGACGCCGTGGTTGACGCCGCCGCCGCCGCCGCGCTGCGTCGGGCGAGGGGGTGAGGCGCGGGGCTCAGGCGGAGCAACCCTAAAGCGCACCCGAGGTGCCGAGTCCGAAAATGGCCAGACGGCGATGGTTGCCGGCGCCATAATGGCGCCATGGATCTCGATCGCGACATCTGCTACCGGGCGCTACTCACCCGCGACAGCCGCTTCGACGGACGCTTCTTTACCGCCGTACGAAGCACCGGCATCTACTGCCGTCCGATCTGCCCGGCTAGGACGCCGAAGCTCGAGAACTGCGAATTCTTCCCGCTGGCCGCGGCGGCGCAAGAGGCCGGATTTCGACCCTGCCTGCACTGCCGTCCCGAGGCGGCGCCGGGCACGCCGGCCTGGGCCGGTACCTCGACGACGGTGGCACGGGCGCTCAGGCTGATCGCCGAGGGCGCCCTGGACGGGGCAGGGGTAGCCCAACTGGCCGGCCGCCTGGGTGTGGGCGAACGCCATTTGCGCCGGCTCTTTGCCAGCCACGTCGGCGCCTCGCCGCTGGCCGTGGCTCAGAACCGGCGGCTGCTGTTTGCCAAAAAACTCTTGGACGAGAGCGATCTGGCCATGACCGAGGTGGCGCTGGCGGCGGGCTTTGCCAGCCTGCGCCGCTTCAATGGTGCCATGCGCGGCGCCTACGGCCGGCCGCCCGGGAGCTTGCGCCGCCAGGGCGGCTGGTCCGGAGGCGCCACGGACTTGCGCCTGCAGCTCGGCTTGCGCCAGCCCTACCACTGGCCGGCGATCCGCGATTTCCTCGGCCGCCGCGCCATCCCTGGCGTCGAGGAGGTGACCGAGAGCTACCGCCGCAGCATTGCCGTCGCCGGCAGCCACGGTGTGGTCGAGGTGGCGCCCGGGGCACCCGGGGCGCTGGTGGCCCGCATCAAGCTCGCCCGTCCGATGCCGATCATCGGTATCGCCCAGCGCCTGAGGCGCCTTTTCGATCTCGACCTCGATCCCGCCGAAGTGGCGGCCCAGCTTGGCCAAGACCCGGTGATCGGCGCCGACGTGGAGCGGCTTCCCGGCTTGCGCCTGCCTGGCGCCTGGGACGGCTTCGAGCTCGGCGTGCGCGCCATCCTGGGCCAGCAGGTGACGGTCAAGGGGGCGACGACGCTGGCCGGCCGCCTGGTGGCGAGGTGGGGCGAGCCGCTGACGCTCAACGGCCGGCCGACCGCTTGCGGCGGCCTTGGCCACGTCTTTCCCGAAGCCGCCCGGCTGGCCGACGCCGACCTCACCGGCATCGGCCTGCCGCGGGCCCGGGCCGCCACGATTTCGGCCCTGGCCGCCGCCGTGGCCAGCGGCGAGCTGAGCTTCGACGGGGCGCTGCCGCCGGACGAGGCCCGGGCCCGCCTGCTGGCGTTGCCCGGCATCGGCGCCTGGACGGCGGACTACATCGCCATGCGGGCGCTCGGCGACCCCGACGCCTTTCCCGCCGGCGATCTGGGCTTGCGAAAGGCGTCCGCTGCCCGTGGCGGGCCGATTGATGCCAAGGGCCTGGTGGAGCTTTCGCAGGCCTGGCGGCCCTGGCGGGCTTATGCGGCATTACTGTTGTGGACGGCTGGGAAGGGGGAGAAAGAATGAAATTGCTGGTCGACGAAATCACCTCGCCGATGGGCACCATGCTTCTGGTCAGCGACGGTGCGGCGGTAGTGACGTTAGACTTCGCCGACTGCCGCCAGCGCCTCGAGGGATCGTTGGCGCGCCGTTTCGGGCCCTTTGAATTGCGGCCCGCGGCCGATCCCGGCGGGTTTTCCAGCGCCGTTCGGCGTTATTTTGCTGGCGACCTTGGTGCCGTTGCCGAACTGCCGGTTCGTCTCGCCGGCACGCCCTTTCAGGAGACCGTCTGGGCCGCCCTGCGCTCGATCCCGGTCGGCGCAACCACGACCTACGGCGAACTGGCGGCCGGCCTTGGCCGGCCCGGCGCGGCCCGCGCCGTGGGCCGCGCCAACGCCCTCAACCCGGTCGGCATCGCTGTCCCTTGCCACCGCGTCATCGGCGCCGACGGCTCGCTAACCGGCTACGCTGGCGGCATCGAGCGCAAACGCTGGCTGCTCGAACACGAGGGCGTTGTGGTGGCGGGGCTGGGTTAAGCCGCGGATTGCGGGCGGCTGCGGATTTCCCGCTCGAGCTGGTCGCCGATACGATCCTCGAGGGATTCCAGATCGTAGCGCTGCTGCAGGTTCATCCAAAATTCCGCCGAGACCCCGAAATAGTGTTCAAGTCGCAGCGCCGTGTCGGCCGTGATGCCCCGCTTGCCCAGGCGGATCTCGTTGATGCGCCGGGGCGGTACGTTGATGTCCCGGGCCAGGCGCGACTGGCTGATGCCCATGGGCTTGAGGAATTCTTCGCCCAGGATTTCGCCGGGATGAATGGGGGGCAATTTGCTCATGGTTGGAGACCGACTCAACGCAAGTGCGCGAAGATGGAAAACCGTTCCTGGCCCTCGATGGCGCGGGTGATGTGGCCGGGGCCGGTTTCGTCCTCGCCCAGATAGATGCCTCCGGGCAGCACACGATGGCGCTCGCCCAACCCGTTCTCGATTTCGGCACCGCCTGTAATGAAGAGTACCAACTGGCGCTGCGGTGCGCGGTGCCAGTAGTAGTTCAAACTGGTCGGTGCCAACACGTACTGCAAACCGACCAGCGGGATCTCGGCCGTCAGGCGTTCGCCGGCTGTCTCGGTATAGGGCAGCAGGTCGGATTTCGTGCGCGAACGGTCGTCGTCGGTCCAGGTGCGCAGGAAGGCGGCCCCGTTTGGATCGTCCGCGGCCTGGTCTAGGCGATCCGCCGTGGCTTCAGCCGCCGGCTGCAACGCCCCGGTGTCCGGCGCGGCTGGGCCCGAGAGCCTGAATTCAGGCCAATGGACCGGACTTTCGGCCCGGCGCACGGCGCCGGCGGTGCCGGAGGCGGTCATCAGCAGTAGCTCGCCAAGGCCGAATTGGCGCCTGGCCCCCGCTGCCAGGGTGACGTCGAGGCTGCCTTCCAGAACCACGATCAGGCGATCGGGGCCCTCGCCCTCGGGGGCCGAGGCGAATCCGGCCGGGGCCCAGCCGAAGCGGATCGCCGCGGCCGCCTGGCGCTCGGTGATGTTGAAGGGCGACGAGTCGCGCCCATAAGGCCGACTTTGATCCTCGAACCGCGCCTCGCCGTCCTTGCCGATCAGCGCCTGGGTGATGTCAAACGTGTCTCGCATGGCCATACGACTAACATCGGTGCCGGAACGGGGCAATCGATGTCGGTTGACAGGGTGGATCAATGTGAAGGCCGGGCGTTTGGCGACAATCTCAACGTTCTGCGGGTAGTATCAAGTCCGGACTTCGGCCGCGAGGAATTCTTCCGGTGTCACGATGCGGAAACCCCATGTCGTGGCGGCCGGCGCGGCCAAGGCCAGCAAATCGTGATCTCCGGTAACCAAATAATCGGCTTTTCCGTCAGCGGCGAGTTCCAGGAACATGTTGTCTTTCGGGTCCCTGCTGGCGTCAATCGTCGATGAAACCTGAACCCAATGGACGACGGAGGCGAACAATCGCAGGAATTCACGGCGCCTGGATAGGTCGACATAACGGTCGAATTTGCGGTGCTCGAGAACGTCCTCTAATTCGCCGTAGGTTGCTGGGGAAGAGAGGATCAAGCCGTTGTCGGCAGCGTGGTCAAAGGCTTTGCGCGGCGGCGTGCGGGAAACGAGGAGCGCGGAAACGATCAGATTGGTATCGAGGACGCTACGTAATTCAGTTGGCATCCATCAAGTCGCCGAGTTTCTCGTCGTCGAGGCCCGCTGCTTCCGCTTCGGCGCTGGCCGCGTCCATGACGGCGGCAATCTTCCGCCCTGCCGTATCTCGTGACTCGAGGATCAAAAGGCGCACCTCTTCGTCCGGGCGCACACCAGCCTTCCGCGCCAAGTCGGGGGGAAGTTCGCACCCCTTGTAGATTTCGGGGCGGGCGGGTTTGGCAACCATTTTCAAATTCCTGAGTTCGTTCCCTGATGATAGGCGCAAAACAGGGAAATGCCAAACGCACAGGCCGTTGAAGTCTTTTTCCGCCCCCCCCCCCTCAGGCCGCCGTTTGGCGCTTGTCCGCGAAAGCCGCGCGCAAGCTCCGGGCGGCGCGTTCGGTGGCCACGGCGGCCTCGCCGAAGACGCCGGCCATGGAGAAGAAGGCGTGGATCATGGTGGGGTATTCGGCCAGTTCGACCGCCACGCCTGCCTCTTCCAGGCGGGCCGCATAAGCCCGGCCCTCGTCGCGCAGGGGATCGAAGCCGGCCGTTATGATGTGGGCCGGCGGCAGGCCCGAAAGATCCTCGGCCCGGAGTGGCGAGACCAGGGGGTCGGCGGCTTGCTCGGGCGATGCCAAATACTTGTCAAAGAACCATGCCATGCGCTCACGGGTGAGGAAAAAACCCTCGGCGAAAAGCTCGTAGGACTTTTGCGTCATGGCGGCATCAACCACCGGGTAGACCAGAAGCTGGAAACCGGGCTGCGGGCCGCCATCATCGCGACACGCCAGTGCCAGCGCGGCGGCGAAGTTGCCGCCCGCCGAATCACCGCCCACCGCCAGCCGCGCCGCATCGCCGCCGATCTCGGCGGCGTTGTTGGCGGCCCAGGCGAAAGCGGCGCGGCAATCGTCGAGGCCGGCCGGGAACTTGTCCTCGGGCGCCAGGCGGTAATCGACCGAGATCACCACGGCATCGGCCGCCCGGGCCATGCGGCGGCATGGCTCGTCGTGGCTGTCGACGCTGCCCAACGCAAAACCGCCGCCGTGGAACCAGAGCAGGACCGGCCGCGGCGCGCCGCCGGCACCGGGCTGATAGATGCGTATGGGAACGTCGCCGCCCGGTCCCGCTATGGTCCGGTCCTGGCTGGCATAGATCGGCGTGGGTCCACCGCGGAAGGGCGCCAGGGCGTTGGCCAGTTGCACCCGCGCCTCCAGCGGGTCGTCGGAGGGCACGTTGGAGCCGGCCAGGGCGCTGATGGTCTGGGCTCGGCTGTCCAGCGTGTTGCCGTCGATGGTGATGCGCCGGCCGATGTGGCTGAGGCCGGCAAAGAGGCCGGGGCCGCGGGCCAACATGGCCATGATCTCGGGATTGAAGCTGGGGGCCGGGCCGGGGCCGGTCATGGGGCGTTCCTCCGGGGCTGGCGGACGGCGCCCAGTATATAGCGCTTTCAGGGCAGGACGCTAAGGTCCAGTTCAAGCACCTCGCCCATCCAGACGGCATAATCCGTGTGGTCGGCGATGTGGTTGCCGGTGCTGGGGTGAAGCAGCAGCACCAGCCCCTGGCGGTTCCGCATCAGCCAGGGCACGATCTCGGCAAAGAGATCGGGCTGGAAAACGAAGAGATACATCCAGCGCGGATGGGGCCCGACAAGTTGCTCGTGCCAGCGCCCCATGACCACGTCGAAATGCCGCTCGACCTCTGCGCGCAAGCTGCGCGCAGGATCGCGGCTGGCCGCTCCGAAATAGACGTGGACGTGATAGTCGCGGATGGTGCCGGTGACCGGCTCAGGCGGCTTCGACTTCGACGCCTTTTTCCGCCACCAGGGCCGAGAGCTCGCCGTTTTCGTACATCTCGCGGATGATGTCGCAGCCGCCCACGAATTCGCCCTTGAGATAAAGCTGGGGAATGGTCGGCCAGTCGGAAAACTCCTTGATGCCTTCACGCAACGCCGGGTCCATGAGCACGTCGATGCCCTTGAACTTGACACCCAGATTGGTCAGCACCTGGACCACGGCGGCGGAGAAGCCGCACTGGGGAAAGACCGGCGTGCCCTTCATGAAAAGCACCACCGAGTTGTCGTCGATTTCCTGCTGGATGCGCTCGGAGACCGGATTGTCGCTCATGCCATCTATCCTCGATATGTTTGCTATTCCGGGACCGCCGTCTGCAGTGCCAGAGCATGAAGTGTGTCGCCCATGCGTCCTTTCAAGGCCTTGTAGACCATTTGGTGCTGTTGTACCCGGGATTTGCCCACGAATTCCTGCGCCACCACCAGGGCGGCGTAATGGTCGCCGTCGCCGCGCAAGTCCTCGATGGTCACTTGGGCCCCGGGAATGCTCTCCTTGATGAGCCGCTCGATGTCGGCAGATTCCATCGCCATGGTGTTTTCCTTCCAGCGCTAGGTTGTCGGCGAGGCCATGTAAGCGGGCAGCCAGCCGGCATGCGCGCGGCGTAAATCCGCTATCGATATGGTATGAACCCGGTTGACTGTCAAACCCTTTCCACCCGTACGGCCCAGCCGCTGGGCCGGGATATGGGCCGCCGCGGCGCTTTCCAGCACGGCCGCCGCCGAGGTTTCCGGCAGCGCCAACAGATAGCGCCCCTGATCCTCGCCGAACAGCACGGCCGGCAGTTCAAGCGCACCCTCGGCGATCTCGATCTCGACGCCCAGGTCGCCGGCCAGCGCCATTTCGGCCAGCGCCACCAGCAGGCCGCCGTCCGAGATGTCGTGGCAGGCATCGACCAGGCCGTCAGCGATGACCTGGCGCACGAAGTCGCCGTGGCGGCGCTCGCAGGCCAGGTCGACGGGCGGTGCCGGGCCGGCTTCCCTTCCACAGACCTCGCGCAGATAAAGCGATTGTCCGAGATGGCCCCGGTTCTCGCCGATCAGCAAGACCACGTCGTCGGCCTCGCCAAGCGCGAGATCGGTGACGTTTGCCACGTCCTCGATCAGGCCGACGCCGCCGATGGTCGGCGCCGGCTGCACGGCCGAGCCCTGGGTTTCGTTGTAGAAGGAGACGTTGCCCGAAACCACGGGGAATTCGAGTTCTCGGCAGGCCTCGGCCATGCCCCGGATGCAGCCCACGAACTGGCCCATGATCTCCGGCCGTTCGGGGCTGCCGAAGTTGAGACAGTCGGTTAGCGCCAGCGGCCGGGCGCCGACGGCGGTGAGGTTGCGCCAGGCCTCGGCCACGGCCTGGCGGCCGCCCTGCAGCGGCTCGGCGGCGCAGTAACGCGGCGTGCAATCGCTGGTCACGGCGATGGCCTTGCCGCGGTGGCCTATCCTGATGACACCGGCATTGCCGCCCGGGCGCTGCACCGTGTCGCCCCGCACCAGGTGGTCGTACTGCTCCCATATCCAGCTTTTTTCGGCCAGGTCGGGCGAGCCCAGCAGGGTGGCGAGCGCCGCCATGGGGTCGCCATGCTCGACCTCGGGCGTTGCTTCCGGTGCCGGAGCTTCGACGAAGGGCCGGTCGTATTCCGGCGAGGCATTGGCCAGCGGCGCGATGGGCAGGTCGGCGACGACCTTGCCGGCCATGCTCACCACCATGCGGCCGGTATCGGTGATCCGGCCGACCACGGCGAAATCGAGTTCCCATTTCTCGAAGATGCGGGCGGCCTCGTCCTCGCAGCCCTGGCGCAGCACCATGAGCATGCGTTCCTGGCTTTCCGAGAGCAGTATTTCATAGGGCGTCATGGCGTTTTCGCGCTGCGGCACCCGGTCCAGGTCGAGTTCGACCCCGACGCCGCCCTTGCCGGCCATCTCGAAGGACGACGAGGTCAGGCCGGCCGCTCCCATGTCCTGGATGGCGACGATGGTGTCGGTGGCCATCAGCTCGAGGCAGGCCTCGATCAACAGCTTTTCGGTGAAGGGGTCGCCGACCTGGACGGTGGGGCGCTTGGCCTCGCTGTCGTCGTCGAACTCGGCCGAGGCCATGGTGGCGCCGTGGATGCCGTCGCGGCCGGTCTTGGAGCCCACGTAGATCAGCGGATTGCCCACCCCGCCGGCGGTCGAATAGAAAATACGGTCCTGCTCTGCCAGGCCCACGGTCATGGCATTGACCAGGATGTTGCCATTGAAACTGGGATGGAAGGTGCATTCACCGGCCACCGTGGGGATGCCGACGCAGTTGCCGTAACCGCCGATGCCGGCCACCACGCCGTCCACCAGGTGTCGGGTCTTGGCGTCCTGGGGGCTGCCGAAACGCAGCGCGTTGAGGTTGGCGATGGGCCTCGCCCCCATGGTGAAGACGTCACGCAGGATGCCGCCGACGCCGGTGGCGGCGCCCTGGTAGGGCTCGATGAAGGAGGGATGGTTGTGGCTTTCCATCTTGAAGATCACCGCCTGGCCGTCGCCGATGTCGACCACGCCGGCGTTTTCGCCGGGGCCGCAGATCACCCAGGGGGCCTCGCTGGGCAAGAGGCGGAGCCACTTCTTGGAGGACTTGTAGGAGCAGTGCTCGCTCCACATCACGGAAAAGACGCCGAGCTCGGTGAGGTTGGGGGCGCGGCCCAGGATCTCCACCATGCGCCGGTGCTCCTCGGGCGAAAGCCCGTGCTCGGACACCAGCTCGGGCGTGATGACGGTGTCTTCCCCAGAATTTTCGGCCGCACTCACGCCAGGCTCCGGGCCAGATTCTCGAACAGCGCCCGGCCGTCGCTCGAGCCCTGAGCCTCTTCGATGTGGTTCTCCGGGTGCGGCATCAGGCCCAGCACGTTGCCAGCAGTGTTGAAGATGCCGGCGATGGAGCGGGCCGAGCCGTTGGGATTGCTGCTCGCGGCCACGCCGCCCTCGGCATCGCAGTAGCGGAAGGCAACGCGGCCCTCGCCCTCCAACTCGTCGAGCGTCTCTGGGTCGGCGAAATAATTGCCGTCGTGGTGGGCTACTGGGATCGAGATCACCTGGCCTTCGGCATAACCACCAGCGAAGGGGCCGCGGCCGGCCCCGGCCTGTAGGTGGACGTTGCGGCAGATGAACTTGAGGTCGCGGTTGGGCATCAGGGCGCCGGGCAGGAGGCCCGCTTCGGTGAGGGTCTGAAAACCGTTGCAGATGCCCAGCACGGCCACGCCGGTTGTGGCCCGAGCCACCACCTGGCGCATGATGGGTGAGCCTGCGGCCATGGCGCCGGAACGCAGATAGTCGCCGTAGGAGAAGCCGCCGGGCAGCACGATCAGATCGCAATCCGGAAGCTCGGTGTCGCGATGCCAAACCGTCGCCGGTGGCCGGCCACTGACCTGCGCCAGGGCGTAGCAAACGTCGCTGTCGCGATTGCTGCCGGGAAAGATGATGACGACGGACTTCATGGCCGCCGGGCGGTCCCCCCGGCCCCAGCCTCGACCTCGATGGAATAGTCCTCGATGACGGTGTTGGCGAGCAATTTGCCGCACATCTCCTCGACCCGTTGACGGGCCTCGCCGGCATCCGTGTCGGTTAGGTCCAGTTCGATGTACTTGCCCTGGCGGACGCCCTCCACGCCACTGAAGCCAAGGGCCTCCAGGGCCCGGGCGATGGCCTTGCCCTGGGGGTCAAGGACCCCCTTCTTCAGCGTCACGTGAACCCGAGCCAACACCGCAGAAAACCGCTACTGCATCACCGTCGGGCCCTGGAAGTCGCGGGGCCCGGACTCGGGCATGATACCGAGCCGGCGGGCCACTTCCTGGTAGGCTTCGGCGGCGCCGCCAAGATCGCGGCGGAAGCGGTCCTTGTCCATCTTCTCGTTGGTTTGCAGGTCCCACAGCCGGCAATTGTCGGGGCTGATTTCGTCGGCCAGGATGGTGCGCTGCTCTTCGTTGTCGAAATAGCGGCCGAACTCGAGCTTGAAGTCGACCAGCTTGATGCCGATGCCGAGAAAGACGCCGGAGAGAAAGTCGTTGATGCGCAGGCTCATGGACATCATTTCATCGATCTCGTGGGGTGCCGCCCAGCCGAAGGCGGTGATGTGCTCCTCGGTGATCAGGGGATCGCCGAGCTCGTCCGACTTGAGGCAGAACTCGACGATCGAGCGCGGCAGAACCGTGCCCTCGGCGATGCCCAGGCGCTCGGAAAAGGCACCGGCGGCGACGTTGCGCACGATCACCTCGATGGGGATGATCTCGACCTCCTTGACGAGCTGCTCGCGCATATTGAGGCGGCGCACGAAATGGGTCGGGATGCCGATCTCAGCGATGCGCATCATCAGGTATTCCGAGATGCGGTTGTTGAGCACGCCCTTGCCGGTGATGGTGCCGCGTTTCTGGTTGTTGAAGGCGCTGGCGTCGTCCTTGAAATACTGCACCAAGGTGCCGGGCTCGGGCCCTTCGAACAGCACCTTGGCCTTGCCTTCATAGATCTGTCTGCGGCGCGACATGAAATTTGTCCGGATTGTCTTGAGGGAGCGCCTGGGGCGAGCCCGGGGCGGCGGGCGCCCTCGGCGGCCCGCGAATTGACGAGCGGACCATAACCGAATTGCTCTCGCCTTACAACGATTTGCAGCCGCCGCCGGGGCACAGCCTGGGCTGCCGATGGACGGTTGATTCCGGCCCCTCGAGGGGCTATGCCTGGGGCCGCCATTATTTCAGGGGATTCGGGCGGCATGACCAGCTTTGACAAACGCAAGAAGGCCCACGAGGCGAAGTTTGCCCGTGATCAGGAATTCGAATTCAAGGCCAATGCCCGGCGCAACAAGCTGTTGGGCTTGTGGGCGGCGGAATTTCTCGGCCTGGCCGGCGACGATGCCAAGGCCTACGCCCTCGAGGTGGTCAAGTCCGACTTCGACCGGCCCGGCGACGAGGACGTTTTCGAAAAGGTTTCGGCCGATCTCAGCGCTGCCGACGCCGATGTCTCGGAACACCGTTTGCGCAACCAGATGGAGGGTCTGCTCGACGAGGCCCGCGAGCAGATCGATAACGAGAGCGCGGGCTAAAACTCCCCGAAGACCCGCCGGAAAATGGTGTCGACCTGGGCGGTATGATAGCCGAGGTCGAAAAGCGCCGCCAAATCGGCCGCCGGAAGGGATTTGCCGACGCGCTCGTCGGCCTCCAGCAGGGTCTGGAAATCGGCCCCTTCCTGCCACACCCGCAGGGCGTTTTCCTGGACGATGAGGTAGGCCTCTTCGCGGCTCGTGCCGGCCTGGGTCAAGGCCAGCAGGACGCGCTGGGAATGGATCAAGCCGTGCAGGCTCTCGAGGTTTTGCTGCATGGCTTCGGGGTAGACCAGCAGCTTGTCGATGACGCCGCTGAGGCGCGCCAGGGCGAAGTCCAGCGTCACCGTGGCATCGGGCCCGAACATGCGTTCCACCGAGGAATGCGAGATGTCGCGTTCGTGCCAAAGCGCCACGTTCTCCAGCGCCGGCACCACGGCGGCCCGCACCACGCGGGCCAGTCCGGTGAGGTTCTCGGTGAGGATCGGGTTGCGCTTGTGGGGCATGGCCGAAGAGCCCTTCTGGCCCTGGGAAAAGAACTCCTCCGCCTCGCGCACCTCGCTACGCTGCAGGTGGCGGATCTCGGTGGCCAGGCGCTCGATCGACGAGGCGATGACGCCCAGCGCGGCGAAAAAGGCGGCGTGGCGGTCGCGAGGAATGACCTGGGTCGAGATTGGCTCGGGCGCCAGGCCGAGCTTGGATGCGACGTATTCCTCGACCCGGGGATCGATGTTGGCGAAGCTGCCGACGGCGCCGGAAATGGCACAGGTGGAGATCTCGGCCCGGGCCGTCACCAGGCGCTGGCGGTTGCGTTCGAATTCGGCATAGGCCTGGGCCAGCTTGAGGCCGAAGGTGGTGGGTTCGGCGTGGATGCCGTGGCTGCGGCCTATGCAAACCGTGTCCTTGTGCTCGATGGCGCGCCGTTTCAGGACCAATAGCAACTCGTCGAGGTCGGCCAGCAGGATGTCCGAGGCGCGCGTGAGCTGCACAGCCAGGCAGGTGTCCAGGACGTCGGACGAGGTCATGCCCTGGTGGACGAAGCGGGCGGGCTCGCCCACATGCTCGGCCAGATTGGTCAAAAAGGCGATGACGTCGTGCTTGGTTTCACGTTCGATCTCGTCGATGCGGGCGATTTCGAAGGCGCCTTTTTGGCGCACGGCCTCGGCGGCCTGGGCCGGGATGACGCCCAATTCGGCCTGGGCCTCGCAGGCAAAGGTCTCGATATCGAGCCAGATTTGAAAGCGGCTTTCGGGCTCCCAAATGGCGACCATCTCGGGCCTGCTGTAGCGCGGGATCATGGCGCCAGGCGCTCCTCGGCCAATTCCACCCAGTAGCGCACGCCCTGCGTCAGGATCTCGTCGTTGAAGTCGTAGCCGGCGTTGTGAACCATGCAGCTGCCCTCGCCGTCGCCGTTGCCGATGAAAAGATAACAGCCCGGCCGCTTTTGCAACATGAAGGCGAAATCTTCCGATCCCATCAGCGGCGGCGTGTCGACCACGACGTTGTCGTCCCCGGCCACGGCCCGGGCGGCGGCGATGGCGTGGGCGGTTTCCTGGTGGCTGTTGATGGTTGCCGGATAGCCGCGCTTATAGACCAATTCGTGGCTGGCGTCGTGGGCGGCCGAGATGCCCGCCAGCACGCGTTCCATGGCGGCCTCGATCAGATCCTGGACAGCGGGCTCCAGGCTGCGGGTACAGCCGCGCAGCGTGACGCTGTCGGGAATCACGTTGAAGGTCTCGCCGGCCGTCATCTGGGTGACCGAGATGACGGCTCCTTCCAGGGGATCGACGTTGCGCGAGACGACGGTCTGGAAGGCCTGCACGGCCTGGGCGGCGATGGGAACCGGATCGATGCCGGTGTGGGGCATGGCGGCGTGGGTGCCGCGGCCGGTGATGACAGCCTCGAAGGTGTCGAAGGCGGCCATGATGGGGCCCTGGCGCACGGCGAACGAGCCCACTGGCAGCTTGGGCATGTTATGCAGGCCGTAGACCTCGTCTACCGGGAAGCGCTCAAACAGCCCCTCTTCGATCATCACCCGGGCACCGCCCTCGTTTTCCTCGGCCGGCTGGAAGAAGAATTGGATGGTGCCGTCGAACCTTTGGCTTCGCGCCAGGTATTTGGCGGCACCGAGCAACATGGCGGTGTGGCCGTCGTGGCCGCAGGCGTGCATCTTGCCCTCGTTGACGGAGCGATGGCCGAAATCGTTGGCCTCAACGATCGGCAGCGCATCCATATCGGCGCGCAAGCCGATGGTGCGCGGCGACGAGCCCAGCCGCAGGGTGCCGACGACGCCGGTGCCGGCCAGGCCGCGCTCGACCTCGAGGCCGAAGCTCTCGAGCTTTTCGGCGACGATCTTGGAAGTCCTGACCTCTTCGAAGGCGAGTTCGGGATGGCGGTGGAAATCCTGACGCCATTCGACCAATTCGTCGCGCAACGCTTCGACGGTTTCGTTGCTCTGGGCGGCCTCGGACATGATGTAACCTCGGCTGTTGGGACGGGCCGATTGCCCGTCCCGAATTCCTAACTTCTGGGATCACAGCCGTCAATCGGCGCTTCTGGCGGCGGCTTCAGTTCGCCGCCGCCAGGAGCTGGCCGACGGGGGCAAAAGTGCCCCCGGCGGAGCCCGGCGTCAGGTTTGCCGTGGCGCCCGGCTGGCGGGGCTTCGGCAGGACGGTGATTTCGACCCGCCGGTTGCGCCGCTCCCGGGTGCCGTCGGGCGTGGCGATGCGGGGCCGGCCCTCGCCGTGGGCGCTGAGCGCCAGGCGCTGGCGGGGGATGCCGAGGCCATGCAATACCGCGCCGACGGCGGCGGCCCGGCGTTTCGAGAGCCCCATGTTGTGGGCCTCGCTGCCGGCCCGATCGGCATGCCCGGCAACCTCGATAGCCCCTTGGAGTTTCCTGGTGTTGCCGGCCAGGGCAACCAGCAGATCGAGATCGGCAGCCTCTAAGGTGGCGCTGTCGAAAGCGAAATGGATGGTGCGCGGGGCGGGTTTGTCGAGCTGCTCCATGGCCGCGTCGAAGCCCTGGCGGCAGGCCGCGATGTGGTGGCGCTGCCAGTTTTCCTCCTGCTGCTCGACCCAGCAGTCAAAGCGCGCCTGGGCCATTGCGGCGACCTTGGGCAGCCGATCCCGGGCGCCCTTTTGCAAGGTCTCGACCAGGCGTTGGTGGGCCTCGATCAGGCCTTTGACCTGGTGTTCGGGCAGGTTCCAATCAACCGGGTTCTCAGGCTCGACGGGACTTCCTGCCGCCGTTTGCAGGCCCTTGGCGGCGAAGTGCCGGGCGTCGGGCCAGTCGATCATTTGCTCGGCCTCGAACTCGGCAAAGGAAAGGTACTCACGCGTCAATTGGCGCGTGAATTCGGAGCCCGTTGGCGCGGTTTCCCGCAAGGCCGTCAATTCCTGGGCGCAGGCGCCAAGAATAAGTGCCGCCAAGGCGATGGCGATCGGCCGCAAATTGGTCATCTCCGTCTCCTCGTGTCCTTGAAGTCTCCGGGAGACAGGAGTAACGGCCGATGGTGGCGATTTGGCGGCCAATCGTGGCGATCTTGCGGCGCCGGCAAGGTAATTGTGTGGCCCTGGGGCCCGAATACCCGCTTGAGTTCCCTGTCATATCCGCCAAGGGCGTTTGATTAGATGCAGATTCCAGACATATATCAGTAACCTGATTGTGCTTTCATAGAGCCGTGCCTGGAAGCACCAGTGATGATCTGAAGGACCCTTAGATGTTTGCAAACCCGAATGCCAGGTGGCCATTGGCCTGTGCAGCCGCCGTGCTGGCATTTGCCTCGTTGAGCGGTTCTGCTGGCGCGGCCTCGGCCGGCGCCAACCATAACCGGGTCATCAACCTGGCGGGCAAGCAGCGCATGCTGACCCAGAAGATGAGCAAGGAATTCCTGCTCATCGCCCTCGAGATCGATCAGGCGAGGAACCTGAAAAGCCTGAGAGCGACCCGCAACCTTTTCGACCGCACCCTCAAGGGGCTGCGCCGTGGCGATCTCGAATTGGGTCTGCCGCCGACCAAGAAGCCGGCCATCTTAAAACTGCTGGGCAAGGTGGATGGGTTATGGCGCGAATTCGATGCGGCAATCAGTAGAACAATCCGGTCGGGCGCCATCAGCGGCAAGCGACTGGTCGCCGTGGCGTGGTTCAACCTGCCTTTGCTGGCAGCCCTGGACGAGACCGTCAGTGCATACCAGGGCAATGCCAAACGGCAGGGCGTGGATCCGGCGCTGGCCGTAGCCATTAATGTTTCCGGCCGCCAGCGCATGCTGACGCAGAAGATGTCCAAGGAATTTCTGCTCATCGCCTACGGCTTCGAGATGGACAAGAACAGAAAAAGCCTGAAAAGGTCCGCGGCTCTCTTCGAAACGTCGCTCGACGGATTGCTGGCAGGCGATGCCCAGTTGGGATTGCCGCCACCGCCAAGCAAGAAGATCGCGGCCCAGCTCGAGCGCGTGAAGCGGCTTTGGCTGTCGTTCGTGCCGTTGTTGGCGGAGGTGTCCAAGGGCAAAAACGTAAGCTCGCGGACGGTGCAGGAAGTGGCCTCCCGCAATCTTGCGCTGCTGCGCGCCATGAACAAGGCGGTAAACATGTACGAGGCGCTCTAACCCTCCGACGTCCGGCTCGTGACGCATCCGGGTGCGGGCGATATAATCGGCCCAATTTAGCGACGTTAGGCGCTTGCAGCGCCGCCGCTTCCCTTGATGAGGCGTCGACCATGGCCCAATACACCGTCAACACCCTCGAACACCACTGGATGCCCTTCACCGGCAACCGCGACTTCAAATCCGATCCCCGCCTCCTGGTGCGGGGAGAGGGCATGTATTACTGGAACCACAAGGGCGAGAAGCTGATCGACGGCGTGGCCGGGCTGTTTTGCTGTGCCGCCGGGCACGGCCGGCGGGAGATCACCGAGGCCGTGACCAAACAGCTCGAGGAAATGGACTACGGCCCCCACTTCCAGACCGGCCACCCGGCATCCTTTGAACTGGCCAGCCGGGTGGCGGCTCTGACGCCGGGATCGCTCAATCGTATCTTTTTCGGCAATTCCGGCTCCGAGGCCATCGATACGGCGATCAAGATCTCTCTGGCCTACCACCGGGCCCGCGGCGAGGGCCAGCGCCAGCGCCTGGTATCGCGCGAACGGGCCTATCACGGCGTCAATCTCGGGGGCACGGCGCTGGGCGGGCTGGTCAAGAACCGTGAGGCCTTCGGGCTTGGCCTCCCCGGGGTCTTCCACATGCGTCACACCTGGCTGGAGGAGAACAGGTTTACCAAAGGCCAGCCGGCGGCCGGCGCCGAACTGGCCGACGATCTCCAGCGTTTCGTCGAGCTCCAGGGCCACGACACCATCGCCGCCTGCTTCGTCGAGCCCATCGCCGGCTCCACCGGGGTTCTGGTGCCGCCCGTGGGCTATCTCGAGCGCTTGCGCCAGATCTGCGACCGGCACGGCATCCTCTTGGTCTTCGACGAAGTGATCTGCGGCTTTGGCCGCACCGGCCAGGCCTTCGCCGCCGACAGCTTCGGCGTCACCCCCGACATCATCACCATGGCCAAGGCCTTGACCAACGGCAGCCAGCCCATGGGTGCCGTGGCGGTCAAGGAGGGGATTTACGACACCATCGTCGATGCCGCCCCCGAGAACGCCGTCGAACTTTTCCACGGCTACACCTATTCCGGCCATCCGGCGGCCTGTGCGGCCGGCATCGCCACCATGGAGATCTACGAGAAAGAAGGGCTCTTCGAGCGCGCCGCCAAGCTCTCGCCGGCTTTCCTCGACGCCGTGTTCGCTCTTCAGGACATCTCCATCATCACCGACATCCGGGGCTATGGCATGCTGGCGGCCTTCGATCTGGCCCCGGCCGCCATGCCGGGGCTGCGCGGCCTGGAAGTCCTCAAGCGCCTCTTTGCGGCCGGCCTGCACGTCAAGATGACAGGCGATAGTTGCCTGTTGTCGCCGCCGCTGATCGCCGAGGAATCGCACATCGAGGAGATTTGCTCCATCGTGCGCGGCGTCCTCGCCGAGCTTTGATGGATGGTGCTGTGATGGCAGGCAAACTTCCCGATCAGGCCCAGGTCGTCATCATTGGCGGCGGCATCGTCGGCTGTTCCGTGGCCTACCACCTGGTCAAGCGGGGCTGGTCGGACGTGGTGCTGCTGGAGCGCAAGAGCCTGACCTCGGGTACCACCTGGCACGCCGCCGGTCTGGTCGGCCAGTTGCGCGCCACCCATAATCTTACCCGCCTGGCCCAGTACACCACCGAGCTCTACGCCTCGCTGGAGGCCGAGACCGAACAGGCCACCGGCTTCAAGCAGAACGGCTCGCTGGCCGTGGCGGCCGACGAAGAACGCTTCGAGGAGCTCAGGCGCGGCGCCTCCATGGCGCGCTGCTTCGGCCTCGAGGTCGAGGTGGTGACGCCGGCCGAAGCCGGCCGCATGTGGCCGCTCTTGAACATCGACGACCTGGTGGGCGCCGTCTTCCTGCCCAAGGACGGCCAGTGCAATCCCACCGACACGACGCAAGCCCTGGCCCGCGGGGCCCGCAATGGCGGTGCCCGAATATTCGAGAACACTGCCGTCAGGGCGGTTCACACGAAGGCGGGAAAGGTCAGCGGCGTGGCCACCGACCAGGGCGATATCACGGCCGAATACGTGGTCAACTGTGCCGGTATGTGGGGGCGCGAAATCGCCGCCAGCGTCGGCGTCAACGTACCGCTGCACGCGGCCGAGCACTTCTACGTCGTCACCGAGTCCATGGACGGCATGCACGGCAAACTGCCGGTGTTGCGCGATCCCGGCGGCTGCACCTACTTCAAGGAAGATGCCGGCAAGATGCTCTTTGGCGCCTTCGAGCCGGTGGCCAAGCCCTGGGGCATGGACGGCATCCCCGAGAACTTCGAATTCGGCCACCTGCCCGACGACTGGGAGCATTTCGAGCCGATCATGGAACTCGCCCTCAATCGCGTGCCGGCGCTGGCCGAGGCCGGTATCCAGCTCTTCTTCAACGGCCCCGAGAGCTTCACGCCCGACGACCGTTATTTGCTCGGCGAGGCGCCCGAGCTGGGCAATTTCTTCGTTGCCGCCGGCTTCAACTCGATCGGTATCCAATCCGCCGGCGGTGCCGGCCGGGTGCTGGCCGACTGGATGGTCGATGGCCACCCGCCGATGGATCTCTGGGACGTCGACGTGCGTCGCTGCCTGCCCTTCCAGGGCAACCGGCGGTATTTGCACGACCGCACGGTGGAAGCGCTGGGCTTCTTGTACGCCATGCATTGGCCCTACCTCCAGCCCGAGACGGCACGGCCGGTGCGCACCTCGCCCCTGCACGAGAGGCTCGAGCGGGCCGGTGCCTGTTTCGGCGAAACGGCGGGCTGGGAGCGACCCAACTGGTATGCCCCCGAGGGCGCCGATGCGCGCTACGAATACAGCTACGGCCGCCAGAACTGGTTCGAATATTCGGCCGCCGAACATCGGGCGGCGCGTCAGGGCGTGGTGCTCTTCGACCAGACCTCGTTCGCCAAGTTCCGCCTCGAAGGCCCCGACGCCGAGGCCGAGCTCGGCCGCATTTGCGCCGGCGACGTGGCGGTAGCGCCGGGCCGCGTGGTCTATACCCAGTGGCTCAACGTGCGCGGCGGCATCGAGGCCGATCTCACCGTGGCGCGCCTTGGCGAAACCGCCTACCTGATCGTCAGCGCCGCCGCCAGCCAGGTGCGGGATTTTGCCTGGCTCCAGGCCTCGCTCTCGCCCGAGGCCCGGGTCACGGCCACCGACGTGAGTTCGGGAATGGCGGTGATCGGCCTGATGGGCCCCAAATCACGCCAGTTGCTGGCCGAACTTACGCCCACGGCGCTCGACGACGCCGCCTTCCCCCGGGGCCACCATCGCGAGATCGAAATCGGCTACGCCCTGGCCACAGCCATGCGTATTTCCTACGTCGGCGAATTGGGCTGGGAGATCTACCTGCCGACCGAATTCGCACGCTCGGCCTACGACGTCATCGTCGCCGCCGGCCGCGGCCACGGCCTGCTTCACGCCGGCTTTCACGCCATGGATTCGCTGCGCCTGGAGAAGGGCTACAAGCACTGGGGCCACGACATCACCGACGAGGACACGCCGCTGGAGGCCGGCCAGGGCTTCGCCGTGGCCTTCGACAAGGCGGCCGATTTCGTCGGCCGCGAGGCCTTGCTGCGCCAGCGCGAAAGCGGCGTCGGGCGGCGCCTGGTGCTTTTCGCTCTCGATGATCCCGGACCCATGCTCTATCACAACGAACCGATCTGGCGCGACGGCGCGCTGGTCGGCCGTCTCACATCGGGCGCCTACGGCCACAGCGTGGGCAGCGCCATCGGCATGGGTTACGTCGAGCTTCCCGGCGGCGCGGCCAGCGCCGACGAGGCCCGCGACTTCATCGCCTCGGGCCGCTACGAGATCGAGGTGGCCTGCCAGCGCCTGGCGGCGAGGGTCCTGCGCTAGGCCGAGTGAGGACGGACCGGGATCCCATAATGAATTTGGCAACGGAGAACGGCCGGCCGCCGGGTGGCCAAGGTGTCGATTTGCGCCGCGGCATCATCTACATGTGCCTCGGCGTGACGCTTTGCTTTCCGGTCATGAACGCCTTGGCCAAGCTGCTGATGGAGAGCTACGCCATTCCGCAGGTGATCTGGGCCCGCTTCGCCGGGCATCTGGTCGTCATGATCCTGTTCTTCGGGCCGCGCCATGGCTGGGGCCTGTTGCGAACCAAACATCCCGCCATCCAGCTGGCGCGCTCGGCCTTGATCATGGGGGCGACGGTGTTCTATTTCATCGCGCTGCATTTCATCTCCCAGCCCACGGTCGCGGTGATCGGCTTCACCGGTCCCCTGGTGGTGGTGATTCTGTCCATCCCGATCCTCGGCGAACAGGTGGGCGCGCGGCGCTGGGCGGCCGTGTTCGCGGGTTTCGTCGGTGCCGTGATCATCATCCGGCCGGGCCTGGGGGTGATGCACTGGGCCGCCATCTTGGTGCTCGGAACGGCTTTTTGCTACGGCTTCTACCAGGTTCTCACACGCCGGATCTCAGGGGCCGATGCGCCAGAAACGAGCAACTTCTACACCGCCCTGGTGGGCTTTCTGGTGCTCAGTGCGGTGCTGCCGTTCGATTTCAGCTGGCCGCAAAACGGCTCCCACCTGGCGGCTTTTGCCGGCCTCGGCACGTTGGGGGCGGTGGGTCACTATTTCGTGGTCAGGGCCTACGAATTCGGCCCGGCCTCGGTGATTTCGCCCTTTGGCTATTTCCAGCTCATCGGCGCCACGGTGGTGGGCTATGGCGTCTTCGGGGATTTTCCAGACACCGTTACCTGGTTGGGTGCGGCGGTGATCGTGGTCAGCGGGCTCTACATCATTCACCGTGAAGCCGTGCAGCAATAGCGTGTTTTTGTAGCCCCTCACCGGGCGGGCGGAGTCTTGTTTAGCCCCTCACCGGGCGGGCGCATCCGCGCCCTTGGCCTCCGCCCCCCTGGGGGGCGGCTTAGCGCGGCCGCCGTTTGTTCCTTTTTCTGCTTGGTCCTTTTGTGCAACGGGAGCGACCGCGACCCGCCGCTACTGCGGCGCCCCCGCGGAGGCAGCGGAGCGTAGCGGAGCCGCCGTGAGCGATAAAAACCCAACGGGAGCGACCGCGACCCGCTGCCGTGAGCGACAAAAAAACCTAGCCCGGATCTCATGAAATGAGATCCGGGCTAGGCCCAGCCGCCGGCCAGCGGCATGACGTGGCCGGTGATGAAGTCGCTTTCGCCCAGCGCCAGGAAGGCGATGGCGGCCGCCGCTTCGGCCGGCTTGCCCAGGCGGCCCAACGGGATGTTGCGGGTGATCTTGGCCAGGGCCTCGGCGTTGGCCAACAGGTCGGGCGGAAAGTAACTCGGGCTTTCGACGTAGTTGGGGGCGATGGCGTTGACCTGGATGTTGTGGCGCGCCAGCTCCTTGGCCAGCGACAGCGCCAGAGCGTTGGCGCCGCCGCGGGCGGCCACGTACATGGAATAGTTGGGCAGGCCGTGAAAGGGTACGGCCGAGGTGACGAAGATGATCTTGCCGCCTGCCTGCGCCTTCATCTGCGGCACTGCCGCCGCCGACATGGCGAAGGGCGCCACCAGCATGCTCTCCAGGCCGGCCCGCAGGTCGTCGAGGTCGGCCTCCTCGACGGCCGCTCGAATGGCCGGAAAGGCGTCGTTGCAGACCAGCGCGTCGAGCCGGCCGTGAGCGCCTACCACCGCACCAATCAGTTTTCTGGGGTCGCTTTCCGGGCTGGCCGAGAGCCCTGGATTTTCGACCTCGAATTCCTCTCGTGCCGTGGCTTCGGCGAAACTCGCATCATGGCAAACCACGGTCGCGCCCTGGTGCGCCAGTTCGCTGGCGGCCGGCAGTCCGACGAAGTGGCGGACGTTGGTGACGAGGGCTATTGGGCTCATGGCTCTCTCCCCGATCGATCCTGACGCATCCTGGAAACCGAGTGCCTCCCCGGCCATTGTCATTACTCGGTGCAATCGGCTACGGTTTCGGCAGAGGGGGGATGATAGTCGCGGACGCCCCCAGCGTGCATCCGTAAAATCTGGTCGCCAAAATAAACGCCCGCCCAGGCCGCCGAGGGAGAGAGTTCATGCTTGAGGTCAGAGATCTCCACGCCTACTACGGCAAAAGCCATATCCTGCAGGGCGTCAATTTCAGCGTCGGCGAGGGCGAGATCGTCAGCCTGCTGGGACGCAACGGCGTGGGCCGCTCGACCACCATCAAGGCCATCATGGGCGATGTGCCGCCCCAGGGCTCGATCAAGTTCCGCGGCAGCGAAATCGCCGGCCGTAAGACCCACGACATCGCCCGGCTCGGGCTGGGCTACGTGCCCGAGAACCGCGACATCTTTCCCACCCTGACGGTGCGGCAAAACCTCATTCTCGGCATGAAGGGCACCAAGCAGACCGGGCGCTGGTCGATCGACGACATGTTTCGTATCTTTCCCCAGTTGCGCGAACGCGCCGCCACCTCGGGCGGCGTCATTTCGGGGGGCGAGCAGCAGATGCTGACCATGTGCCGCACCTTGATGGGGGACCCGGAGCTGGTCATGGTCGACGAGCCGACCGAGGGCCTGGCGCCCAAGCTCGTCGAGCAGGTGGCCAACCTTTTGGACGAGATCGCCAAGCGCGGCGTCTCCATCCTGCTGGTCGAGCAGAAGCTGACCATCGCGCTCAAGATATCCCATCGCCTCTACGTCATGGGCCACGGCCGTATCGTCTTCGAGGGCACGCCCGACGAGTTTCGTGCCAACGACAACGTGCGCAAGGAATGGCTGGAAGTTTCCTGAGGCCGCCACGGGCGGCTCCGCCCCATACCAATTCTAAACTCATGGAATGCAAATGAACGATCTCGTTGATTTCACCCGCGACGGTAACATCGGCGTCATCACCATCAACAACCCGCCGGTCAATGCGCTGGCCCAGGTCGTGCGCCAGGGCATCCAGGACGGCGTCGAGCAGGGCATAGCCGATGCCGCCGTCGAGGCCATCATCATCGTCGGCGGTGGCCGCACCTTCATCGCCGGGGCCGACATCAGCGAATTCGGCAAGCCCCTGGCGGCGCCCGATTTGAACAGCGTGCTGGCGACCATCGAGAATAGCCCCCAAGCCCGTGGTGGCGGCGCTGCATGGTACGGCGCTGGGCGGCGGCCTGGAAGTGGCGCTGGCCTGTCATTATCGCTGTGCCCTGGCCTCGGGCGCGGTAGGGCTGCCCGAGGTCAAGCTCGGGCTGCTGCCGGGCGCTGGTGGCACCCAACGCCTGCCGCGCCTGGTGGGGCCGGAAGCGGCGGCCGACATGATTATCGGCGGCAATCCCGTCGCGGCACCCAAGGCGGCCGAACTGGGCATCGTCGACGAGATCGTCGAGGGCGATCTGACGGCCGCGGCGGTCGCCTATGCCGCCCGTCTGGTGGCTGAGGGTGCGCCACTCAGGCGCATCCGCGACATCGACGATAAGGTTGCCCCGGCGCGCGGCGACGCGGCGCTCTTTGAGGGCCTGCGCAAGAAATTCGCTCGTCAGGCTCGCGGCCAGCCGGCCCCCTACGCCTGCCTGGAAAGCGTGCGGAATGCCGTTGAGTTGCCCTTCGAGGAGGGCATGAAAAAAGAACGCGAGATCTTCACCGGCCTCATGGCGTCCCCCGAATCGGCGGCGCTACGCTACGCCTTCTTCGTCGAGCGCGAGGCCAACAAGATCCCCGACGTTCCCCGGGACACGCCGAAGCGCGAAATCAAAAGCGCCGCCATCATCGGCGCCGGCACCATGGGCGGCGGCATCGCCATGAATTTCGCCAACGCCGGCATACCGGTGACGCTCTTGGAGGTGACCCAGGAGGCGCTCGACCGCGGGCTCGGCGTGATCGAGCGAAATTATGCCTCGACGGTCAAGCGCGGGCGCCTGAGCGAGGCCAAGATGAAGGATCGTCTGGCGCTGATCCGGGGCGTGCTCGACTACGACGAATTGGCCGAGGCCGACGTCGTCATCGAAGCCGCCTTCGAGGAGATGGAGCTGAAAAAGGAAATCTTCAGCAAGCTCGACGCCGTCTGCAAGCCTTCCGCCATCCTCGCCTCCAACACTTCGACTCTCGACATCGACGAGATGGCGGCCCAGACCAAGCGCCCGGGCAGCGTCATCGGCATGCATTTCTTCAGCCCGGCCAACGTCATGCGCTTGCTGGAAGTGGTGCGCGGCGCCGAGACCGACAAGGACGTCATCGCCACCGTCATGGCCCTGGGCAAAAAGATAGGTAAAGTCGCCGTGCTGGTGGGGGTGTGCGAGGGCTTCGTCGGCAACCGCATGCTGCACGGCTATGGCCGCGAGGCCAATTTCCTCTTGGAGGAAGGCGCGCTGCCGGCCGACATCGACCGGGTGATCTACGATTTCGGCATGCCCATGGGGCCCTTTGCCATGGGCGACATGGCCGGCCTCGACATCGGCTGGCGCATCCGCAAGGCCAAGGCCGCCAGCCGGCCCCGCAACGTGCGCTATTCGCCCATCGCCGACAAGCTTTGCGAACTCGGTCGCTTCGGCCAGAAGACGGGCTCGGGCTGGTACCGCTACGAAGAAGGCAAGCGGGCGCCCATCGATGATCCCGAGGTCGAAAAGATCATCGTCGAGACCTCGGCCGAACTGGGCTATGAGCGCCGCCAGATATCGGACGAGGAAATCCTGGCGCGCTGCCTCTACCCCCTGATCAACGAGGGCGCCCGCATCCTCGAGGAAGGCATGGCGCTGCGCGCCAGCGACATCGACACCATCTGGATCAACGGCTACGGCTTCCCGGCCTATCGTGGCGGGCCCATGTTCTACGCCGACCAGGTGGGGACCAAAGCGGTCTACGACGCCATCGTGCGTTTCGCCGAGGAACAAGGCCCCCAGTTCTGGGAACCGGCACCCTTGCTGGCTAAGCTGGCGGCCGAGGGCAAGGGGTTCCTGGAGCGCTAACGCCCATGGCCCGCCAAAACTTCAACTTCTTCTTTCCCTTCCGCGTGCGCTACGCCGAAACCGATGGCCAGGGCGTGGTCTTCTACGGCAATTATCTCATCTACTACGACACCGCGATTTCCGAATACTTCCGCGAGCTGCCCTACGACTACATGGCCGAGGTCAAGCGCACCGGTGCCGACTTCCACGTCGTGCGGGCCAGCGTCGATTACAAGGAACCCATGCTCTACGACCAGGAGATCGAGGTCGGCGTGCGGGTATCGAAGATCGGCCGATCAAGCCTCACCTTCGCCGCCGCCATCTTCGAGCAGGGCGGCGAGCGGCTTTTCAGCACGGGCGAGATCGTCTGGGTCAACACCGACCAGACCAGCCACAAGTCGGTGCCGGTGTGGCCGGATTTGGTGGCGTTGATCGAGAAGCGGGAAGGGGGCGAGGTGGCGGCCTAACTAAAGCAGCCCCAGCGCCTTGAAGCTGGCCTCCCCCTTCTTGCCGATGACCACATGGTCGTGCAGCGAAATCCCCAGCTTCTCGCCGGCCGCCGCCACTTCGCGGGTCATTGCGATGTCGGCCTTGGAGGGTGTCGGGTCGCCGCTGGGGTGATTGTGCACCATGATGATGGCCGAGGCTTCGAGCTCGAGGGCGCGCTTGACCACCTCGCGGGGGTAGACCGGGGTGTGGTCGACGGTGCCCTTTTGCTGCTCCTCGTCGGCAATGAGCAAGTTCTTGCGGTCGAGAAAAAGTATGCGGAAGCGTTCGGTCCTGCTGTAGGCCATTGAGGAACGGCAGTACTCCAGCAGCGCTTGCCATGAGCTCAGCGCCGGGCGGTTGAGCACCTGCGCCTGGCCCAGGCGCAGCGCCGCGGCACGCACCGTCTTGAGGGCGGCGATGGTGCTTTCGCCGACGCCACTGACTTCCTCGAGGCGGGCGGGATCGGCGTTCATCACCTCGGCGAAATCTTTGTTGAAGTGCGCCAGCAGGTCCTTGGCCAGCGGCTTGACGTCACCTCTGGGCTTGGCCAGAAACAGCACCAATTCCAGCAGCTCGTAATCGGCCAGGCCGCCGGCGTCGCTGGCCAGGCGTTTTCTCAGGCGGTCGCGATGGCCGAGATAATGGGGTTTCTTGTCAGCCATAGGGCGGGCTGTGCAAGCCGGCCGGGCTGAGCGTGAGGATCTCGTGGCCCGCCTCGGTGACGGCGATGGTGTGTTCGAACTGGGCCGAGAGCGAGCGGTCCTTGGTCACCGCCGTCCAGCCGTCGTTCAAGAGCTTCACCTGCCACTTGCCCAGGTTGATCATGGGCTCGACCGTGAAAAACATGCCGGGGCGGAATTCCGGGCCCGAGTGCGGCTCGCCGTAGTGCAGCACGTTGGGGGCGTCGTGGAAGAGGCGCCCCAGGCCGTGGCCGCAGAAATCGCGCACCACGGAACATCTTTGGCCCTCGGCAAAGCTTTGCACGGCATGGCCGATATCGCCGAAAGTGGCGCCCGGCCGGATCACCTCGATGCCGCGCATCATGGCTTCATAGGTGACGTCACAGAGCCGCCTGGCCTTGACGCCGACCGGGCCCACGAAGCACATGCGGCTCGAATCGCCGTGCCAGCCGTCGACGATGACGGTGACGTCGATGTTCAGGATATCGCCCTTCTTGAGCACCTTGTCGCCGGGAATGCCGTGGCAGACGACGTGATTGACCGAGGTGCAGATCGAGGCCGGATAGCCGCGGTAGTTGAGCGGGGCCGGCACCGCGCCGGCGGCCCGGATGAAGTCGTAGCACTGGCGGTCGAGGAAGGCGGTGGTGACGCCCGGCTCGACCAATTGGACCACGTAATCCAGCGTTTCGGCGGCCAGGGCGCCGGCCTTTCGCATACCGGGCAGGTCCTCGGCAGCATGCACCCTGACGCTGCCGGTGCGGCGCGGTGGCGCCTCGGTCTGTTCGGTGGTGTTCATCTAGCTCTTTCGCAACACTCGAGATTAGCGAAGGGGCCCCTCGATCGCCTTGTCGACGACGATTTGCCGAGGCGTGAGTTTACAGCAATAAGCCATCGCCTCAACGCCGACCGCCAAGGCCCGATCCAAGGCGGCGTCGTAAACGGGGTCGATGTCGGCGGCGATGGCCAGGCGCCGGCAATCGCCGCGCTGAACCAGATAGAGCATGACGGCGCGCCGGCCAGCCTTGACCATGTCGGAAAGCTCGGCGAGGTGCTTGGTGCCCCGTGCCGTCACCGCATCGGGAAATTCGGCCAACCCGGGCTGGCGGCGGAAGTGGACGTTTTTGATTTCGACGTAGCAGGGCGGTTTGGCGTCGTCCTCGAGCAGGATGTCGATGCGCGAGTTGCGGCCGTAACGCACCTCGCGGCGCAAGCCGGCATAGCCCGCCAGTTCGGGGATTTTTCGCCGCTCGATGGCCTCGGCCACCAGGGCGTTGGGGTGCTGCGTGTTGATGCCCACCAGGCTGCGGCCCGAGCGCACCAGTTCCCAGGTGTATTTGAGCTTGCGTTTTGGGTTTTGGGCCGGCGACAGCCAGACCTCGGCGCCCTCCTCACAAAGGCCCCGCATCGATCCCGAATTGGCGCAATGCGCCGTCACCCGCCGGCCGTCGGCCAGTTCGACATCGGCCATGAAGCGCTTGTAGCGCCGGATCAGTCGGCCGGCGATCAGGGGATCGGCAAAGCGCATGGTTCGATTCCGTTGGTTTTCGCGGGGATGCTATAACGGGGGGAGCGAACCGGCGCAAGCACACGGGTGAGGGGCCATGGCGGCTGAGGAACGCATCGTAAGCGGCTGTTTGATCATCATCGGCGACGAAATTCTCTCCGGCCGCACGGTGGATGCCAACCTCTCCTTTCTGGCGCGCCGCCTCAACGAAGTGGGCGTGCGCCTGACCGAAGCCCGGGTGATACCCGACGACGAGGAGACCATCGTCGCCACCGTCAACGGGTGCCGGGCGCGCTACGACTACGTCTTCACCACGGGCGGCATCGGGCCCACCCATGACGATATCACTGGGGCCGCCATCGCCAAGGCCTTCGGCGTCGACTGGGCGCTCAACGACGAGGCCCATGCCATCCTCACCGGCCACTATAAGATGACCGGTGCCGAGCTCAACGAGGCCCGGCTCAAGATGGCGCACGCTCCGGTGGGCGCCGAGCTCATCGAGAACCCCATCAGCAAAGCGCCGGGCTATCGCCTGGAGAACGTCTTCGTCTTCGCCGGCATTCCCGCGGTCATGCAGGCCATGTTCGAAAGCATCGCCCATCGCCTGACGGGGGGCGCGCCGGTGCTTTCGAGGACAGTTGCGGCGACGCTCCCTGAGGGCACCATCGCGGCCGATCTCGGCGCCTTGCAGGAGCGCTATCCCGGCATCGACATCGGCTCCTACCCCTTTTACCGCCGGGGCAAGTTCGGCTGCTCGCTGGTGCTGCGCGGCACCGACGCGGCGGCGCTGGGTGCCGCCGCCGACGAGTTGGCCGCCATCATCCGGGCATTGGGCGAAGAGCCCATCCTCGGCGAAAAGGGCGAAGAGCCCATCCTCGGCGAAGAGGGCGAGGAGCCCATCCTCGGCGAAGAGGGCGGGGAGCCCATCCTCGGCGAAAAGGGTGAAAATCCCGAGGCTGGCCAGGAAGCAAAATGAGCCGCCAAGCCGCCCACCTCAGGAGCGCCTCGCCGGCCGATGCCAGCGCCATCGCCGAGGTCTATATCGAAAGCTGGCGCAGCAGCTATCGCGGTCTGATACCCGAGCCCGTGCTGGACGGCATGAACGCCCTCAAGCAGACCAGCGACTGGTGGGGTGTGCTCTGCCGCTCCGAGCCCGGGCGCGGCGCCGTGGCGGCTGTGGACGATGCCGGCCGGGTGTTCGGCTTCGCATCCTTCGGGCCGGCCCGCCAGGGCCAGGCGGGCGATTGCGGCGAGGTTTACACCCTTTACCTGTTGGCCGCCCGGCAGGGCCGCGGCAGCGGCAGGCGTTTACTGGCGGCGGCGGCCCGGCGCTTGCGGGCCGCGGGCTTTCGCTCGCTGGCGGTTTGGGCGCTCGCCGACAACCCGGCCTGCGCCTTTTACGAGCATCTGGGCGGTGTCGCGGGGGAACGCCGGACGATCACCATCGGCGGTACCGGGCTGCACGAGGTTTGCTATTTGTGGCCCGAGCTTGGGCCCCTGACGGGCCACTTGTTGGCGGCCGAAGAAGCACCTTGAGGGCGCTGCATTCCGACAAAAATATGCAATAATGCATAGACAAAAAGCCTTGCCGCTGCGGCTGCCACAAGGCGCCGAGAATTCTAGGCGCGCACTTTGAGGGCGGCGACGACGAGGTGCACGGCGGCCACCTCGGCGGCGTCGTAGGCCAGGCTGTCGGGCGGGCCGAATTGTTCCAGCAGGAGCTGGGCGGCACTGCGCCGGACCAGGCGCTTGACGAAACCCTGGCCGTCGCCGAGCTGCACCACGACATCGTCGCCCGGCGCTGGCGGCAGGGTCGGATTGACATACAGCAGATGGCCGTGGCCAAACACCGGCTCCATGCTGGTGCCGTTGACGTAGACGGCGTAGGCCGTCGGCACGCCCATCAGAAACCAGGGCCTCTCGGCGTATGATTGGATCACGCCCTGATCGAAAAAATAACCCTCCGAGCCGCCTCTGGCCTCACCCATCACCGGTAGATCCCGCGGTCCCGCCAGCGCTGGCGGGGCGCCTTCGCCGGCCTGGCCGAGATCGCCCCCACCGCCGCTTAAGTCGGTGCCTCCGCCGGTTTCCCAACCGCTCCCCATGCCGCCGCCGAACTCGGCCGGCAGCGCCAGACCGCTGGCCGCCGCCACTTTGGCCAGGCTGCGGGCGCTCAGCGAGTGCGTCACCTTCGGGTTGTTGAGAAATCGGGTGATGGTGGTTGGTGCCAGTCCGGCCCGGCGAGCCAGGGTGGTGGCCTCCCAGCCGGTTTCCCGCAGCACGCCGCGAACGTAGTCCCGGGCGATGCGTTGATGTTCGTCGATCATGGGCGATTATGCCATCGTAACGAATGCAAATGCAAATGTATTATTGCTTGCATTTTGGCAAAGACTACATACAATTAGTGCATATTTGCAAATGGGGTGAACGGCGACCGGGCAACAGACAAACCAACGACAGCAAAAGGTTGCCGGCCCCCTAGTGTGATGATTCTGAAGTTCGGCGCATTTCAGGCGGCGAAATTCGGGATCTGAATCACACTAGAATCAAATGTTTAGTGGCCTGCTTATCCCAGAAATTCATCCTATGAATTTCTGGGGTAGGGCACTAGGGGATGACTGGATCACAGGGAGGGCAGGCAGTGACAGCAGCCAAATCAACCAACAAAGGGAATTCCACTATGCGGGCGGCCACGGCGCGGTATGAGCCGTGTCGGCTGGCCTTGCGCTGGCGCGTCATGCCGGCTCCGGCCAAACATTGGTAGCAGGCCGAGCGGCCGGGCACGACCAGGGGGCCAACCCGCACCACATGGGCCGCCATCAGGGCAAAGCTGAAGGGCCGCTTGACCTCGAGCGCCGCGGCGTTGGCCTTCCTCAGGGCAATCGGGTCGCCATCGTCGCTGCAGATCAGCGTTAGCGACGATGCCGGCTGAAGTAGCGTAGGCGAGTTCTGTGGGGTGGCGGGCATCATGGACGGTCGCACGGCAGTGGTGGCAATTGTGATCGGGCTCGGCGGGCTCGGCGGACTTGGCGCCGTGGCCGGGTTGGGCGGCTGTGCGCTGCCGCGCGATATGGTCGAGGCCGTGGACCAGGTCACGGCCCACCCGGGAAGCTTTCATCACAGCCAGCAATTGACCGCCGACCTGTTTGGTCTCGAGGCGGCCGGTTTCGAGCGCTTCGAGGTCTATTTCCTGGGCCTGCCCGACGACCCCGACATCGTCGTGCTGGATCCGCTCGAGGATGGCTACCGTTTCGACGCCCGCGGCTGGCAATCGGCCCAGGGCGGCCTGGCGGTCGAAGTCGTGGCCAACGCACTGGCCCGCACCGAGAGCGCCGAGGCCTTGCTCGGCTACGACGTGGTCGGCCGCGTCGTCACCTTGGGTATCGCCGTCAAGGAACGCCAGAAGACCAGCTATAAGGCCGGCCAGCGGCTCTACACCATCAGCTACAACCGCTTTGGCCTCTATCGCGTCGGCCAAGGCAAGTTCCACGAAAAGCCGGCCACCGTCGACGCCGAGGGCGGCTGAAGGTTGCTCGAAGCTGCTTTTGGGCCGGGCGGATTGCGGGCAAAAGGAATAATCTTGACGTAATGCTACAAATGTTCGATTTTGCCGTGGAAATAGAATCACGGTGAGGAAGTGTGCCCGGCGCGGAATTGCGCCCGGGTTTTTTTTTGCCTACTCCGCCGCCGCTGTTGCCAAAGCCCGCCGCGCTCCGTTTGCGGCACTTGGCGAGGTCACCGAGGCACACCGGGATTCTAGCCCAGCTTGCGAATTGCACGAATAACCGGCAATTGACTGCCGCCTCGGCGATTGTCAGCGGTTGAAAAGACCGCCGGCTGCGCCGACCCGGCCGCGGATGCGGGCCAAACATCAAAATATCAACAGGGAAGGGGATTGCGATATGCTGACCGTCGTCTGTCTCAAGTGGGGCCGGAACTCCGGCCCCGAATACGTCAACCGCCTGCGTGCCATGGTGGCGCGAAACCTCAGCCATCGGCACAAGTTCGTTTGCATCACCGACGACCGGGAAGATCTCGATCCGGGCATCGAGACCCTGCTGATGGGAGCGGCGGAAAGCCGCATCATGCCGCGCCGGTGGGCAAAGTTTTGCTCTTTTCGGGTCATTTCAAAAGCCGTGTGCTGTTCTTCGATCTCGACACGGTGATCACCGGCAACGTCGATTCCCTGGCCGAATACGACGGCCCCTTCGGGGTGTTGCGAGGCTTTGGCCAGCCCTTTCGCTTCGCTACCGAAGTGATGTCGATAGCGCCCGACTTCGGCCGCAACGTCTGGACCGACTACCTCCAGGATCCGCAATCCGCCCAACGGGCGGCCGGGCCGCGGCGGGAGGGGCAGTGGATTCAACTCTGTGTCGGCGAGCAGGAGCGCTGGCAGGACATCCAGCCCGGCAAATTCGTTTCCTACAAACGGCACTGTGCCGAGGGCCTGCCCGCCGACGCCGCCGTGGTCTGCTTCCAGGGCCGGCCGCGGCCGCACGAGGTGGTCGAAGAGTGGCTGGCCGAGCACTGGCGGGCCGGCGCCCGTTCGCGCCAGGTCTGGCGCCAGTTCTGAAGCCGCCTGGCCCGCACTGGCCCGCATTTCTCACCGGGTCATGGCCTGCGCGTCGCTGTCGCGCCGAAAGGGTAGGAACGCTGCGCCGCGCGATGTGGGACATCGGGCAAGCAGCGTGACACACCCTGTCGGCGCGACAGCGGCGCCCGAAGGGTCGCCCCCAGCTGCGCGCCCGCTACGGGAAAGGTCGAAGAGCGTAGTCCCACTACGCTCATCGACCTTTTCCTTCCGGATCGCATCACCTGGGGGCTTTGCTGCCCGTGACCCGGTGAGAAATGCGGGCTAGCGGTCGGGGTCGTCGGGATCGTCGGGCAACAGCGGAATGTCGTCGGCCAACAGCGCGCTGAAGGCCGCCACTTCCTCGCGCACGCTGGCCACCGCGATGTCTT
>MPLZ02029909.1_pt1 | contig 36156 bp, 33 predicted proteins | sample 1617311 | NCBI WGS metagenome assembly MPLZ02 (sample SAMN05944806, study PRJNA350692) | marine metagenome | biome: marine; feature: ODZ; material: water; isolation source: 160 m water sample filtered on 0.2 um supor filter | place: Pacific Ocean | collected 2012-04-08 | depth 160m m | reverse complement strand
GCGGATATGGCCCAACTCGTCGCGGCCCTCCGTGCCCGAGATCACAGCCTCAGCCTCGGAGACGCCAGGGAGGTGGAGCAGGTCGCATAGAATGTCACCCGAGCCGCCGCCAAGTTTCAACAGCGACCGGGACATCCCCGCAGCACTGTGCAGGTATTCTTAATGACTGGTACGAACGCAGAAGAGCGCGTGATCCATCACCGCGCTGCTGCTCGTATTGTGGGAAAGGGAAGGAGTGTACGCACGATGAAACGTCCCCCCTGCAACCTCATTTAGGCAGGCGTGTGTCGCCGGCTTGGGCCTGGCGCTCATCCTCATGGTCGGAGCACAGGCCTGGGCACAGGGTCGACAGTACGGCAATCTCCGCGGCACCGCGAAGGACGCCACCGACTCGATCCTGCCTGGCGTCACCATCGAAGTGACATCGGAGGCGCTGCAGGGCACGCGGACGACGGTGACCGACCTCAACGGCAACTATCAGATTGTGGGGTTGCCGCCCGGGCAATACAGCGCCTCGTTCGCGTTGCAGAACTTTGCGACAGTCGACCGCCAGTTCAATGTGGAGGTCGGCAGAGACACCGCGGTCAACGTCGCCATGCCGGTCGGCGGTGTGAGAGAAGCGGTCGATGTACTGGGAGCCGTCCCAACGCCGCTGACCGAGACCGAGATCAGCCAGAACATTACGGGCGACCGGGTGGACACCTTGCCGATGGCCAGGGATCTGTTTTCGATCGCCGAGCTGGCGCCGGGTCTGACGGCCAACACAGTGACCGACGGCCAGATCGCGATTAACGGCTCGTTCGGCTACGACAACATCTATCTGATCGACGGTGTCGACATCAACGACAACTTGCTCGGCACGGCCAATGACCTCTTCATCGAGGATGCGATCGACGAGACGCAGATCCTGACTTCAGGGATCTCAGCCGAATATGGCCGGTTCTCGGGCGGTGTCGTCAATGCGATCACCAAGAGCGGCGGCAACCGGTTCTCCGGCAGCTTCCGCGCGAACCTCTTCAAGCCGGACTGGACGGCGCGTACGCCGTTCGAGATCGAGAACGACAACGACCGCACCGGCACCCTCGCCGACAACACCACCTACGAGACGACGGTCGGCGGGCCAATCGTGCGTGACCGGCTGTGGTTCTTCTACGCCAACCGGCGTCAGCGGGAGAGCGCGGACGACACGTTACCGGTGAGCGGCGCTTCCTTCGTCAGGTCGGTTGAGAACGACCGAAACCTCATCAAGCTCACCGGATCGATTGCTCCGGGGCACACACTGGAGGGCAGCTACCTACGGAACATGACAAACCAGGTCCGGCCGAGTATCCCCTCTGCTATCGACCCCGCCACGCTCACCAGCCCGGAGATCCCGAACGACCTGTGGGTCGCGACCTATCGTGGCGCGGTGAATTCGTCGCTGTTCATCGAGGGACGGGTCTCGCGCAGAGAGTTCGGTTCTCGGAACCAGGGCGGCACGTTGACGGCGGCCAAGGAATCGCCGTTCCTCTCGGTATTTCAGGGTACTGGACTGGACCTCTTCAACGCTCCGGCATTCGACTCGAATGACCCCGAGGACCGGAACAACCGGCAGGTGACCGCGAGCGCCACCTACTTCCTGCCGACCGAGCTGGGCACACACAGCATCAAAGGCGGATTCGAGCACTTCCAGAGCACCCGCACCACAGGCGGCTCACAAAGCGCGACGTCCTTCATCTTCATCGCACCATACGCGGAGAACCCGGACGGCTCACCCCTGCTCGATGCCGATGGCCGCTTTGTTCCGCTCTTCGGCGCGCCGGCACCGTTCTTCCCCATTCGACTTGAATATTTTCCGGTGCTTGGGGCGAGCATCGACATCAACACGCTGTCGTTCTACGTGAACGATAGCTGGGCCGTAAACGACCATGTGTCGGTCAACCTCGGTGTCCGGGCCGAAAAGATCACGAGCGACGCAACTGACAGCCTCGTGGGTCTCGACACCAGCGCGGCGGTGCCACGGCTATCGCTCGGCGACGGGCGGTTCACGTTTCAGACGACCTACAGCCACTATGTCGGGAAGTACAGCGAGTCGCAGTTTGCCAGGAACACGATCGTGGGCATCGCGCCTGAGCTCGAGCAAGAATACATTGGCCCACCAGGACAGGGCCGGAATTTCGCGCCCGGGTTCGACGACGCGAACTACGAAACGGTCGGCGCAGACTTCCCGACCCAGAACGTCTTCTTCGAGGACGGTCTGAAGTCGCCGCGGACGAAAGAGTTCACGGTTTCTGGCGGCGCGGCGCTCGGTACCCGAGGCTACGCCAAGGTCACCTACATCAACCGCAGGGCCAGCGACTTCGTGGAAGACTTCGTCACGCTGGATGGCGGCTCAACCACGGTCACGGGGAACGACGGTGAAGAGTTCGGAACCTTTTCCAATCTGAATTTCCGCAATACCGATGCGCTCGAGCGCAATTACGATGGCCTGGAATTCCAGGGACGCTTCCAGGCGACCAACGCCTTTCTGATCGACGGATCGTATACGGTCCAGATCAACAACGACGGGAACTTCGAGGGCGAGGCGAGGAGCGCAGGGGCGATCTCGTCGAACGCGTTCGACTACCCAGAAGTCACGCCAGCGAACCGCTACTACCCGACGGGGCGGCTCAAGAACTTCCAGCGCCACTAGGTCCGGGTCTGGAGCACCTACAATCTCGGTCTCGGCACCGCCGGCGCCGTCGACCTCGGCGGCATCTGGCGCTACAACTCAGGGCGCGCCTACAGCATCCGGACAGATTTCGGCGCCACCGCGACCCAGGGGACGATCGTTGCGGACCTGGGGTATGTCGACGGACCCTCGTCGCGGACGATCTACTTCTCGGAAGGACGTGGATCGGAGACGTGGGACGGCTACGGGCTGTTCGACCTCGCGGTCGACTACAGCATCCCGGTGTGGGATTCGCTGAGCCCGCGGATCAAGTTCGAGCTGTTCAACGTCTTCAACAACGACAAGCAGATTGGCGGGAACACGAGCGTCGCGGTCGACCCCAACAGCCCGGTCGACGAGCTCGGCATCCCGACCGGTTTCATCGAGGGCGCCAACTTCGGGGAGGCGACGTCGGTCAACCACTTCCCCCCAGTACATCGCGAACCTGGATGGTCTACGAACATTCCGGATGACGCTCGGCCTGCGGTTCTAGAGGCTCACCGAGCTTCGGTAAAACCAAGAGGGAGGGGCGACGCCGATCGGCGTCGCCTTTCTTAAGACCAAATAGCGTCAACCCGGCCACGACAACACCAGCGCGGGTCGGCTTGACATCGGCACGTGCCGGCTGTCACAATCTGAATCAGTAATGAATGAACGTTCATTCATTAAGCTCTGCTGACGTACGAATGCCTGCAACAGCCCCAGCCCGCCGCGCGCCTCGGACGCAGCACACTGGCGACAAGCACGATCTCATTATCAAGGCCGCCACGAAGCTATTTGCTCGCCGCGGTTTCTTCAATGCCCAGGTCGCCGACGTCGCGCGGGAGGCGGGCATCGCCGCCGGCACGGTGTATCTGTACTTCGAGAGCAAAGACGATCTGCTGATCTCGATCTTCGAGCGCACGATGCACGAAGGGCTCGAGGCCGGACGCCAGGCACTGGCTGGCGTGAGCGACCCGGTCGAGCGGCTCCGGCGCCTGGCCCAGGTCCATCTGCAGCGTCTGGGGCAAGACCGCGACCTGGCGGTGGTGTTCCAGGTCGAGCTTCGGCAGACGACCAAGTTCATGGAGCGCTTCTCCTCCACGCTGCTCAAGGACTATCTGCACGCCATTCGCGACGCGATAGCCGATGCCCAGACCGCAGGGGTCTTTCGCCGCGACGTGAGCCCGACGTTCGCCGCCAAGATGCTCTACGGCGGGCTGGACGAAATGGCGACCAACTGGATTCTCAGCCGGCGCCGCTACGCGCTGGCAGCCCAGGCCGACGAGGTGGTCGACCTGTTCGTCAACGGGATGAAGACATGACGGGTACCGCACACGAGGCGACCGGGGCATCGGTCACACCGATCCGTTCCGTCGCGGTACTCGGTGCCGGCACGATGGGAGTCCAGATCGCGGCACACATCGCGAATGCCGGGGTGCCGGTGCTGCTGCTCGATCTGGACAAGGCGGCCGCCGCCGCGGGGCTGAAACGAGCCACCGCGCTTAGACCGAACCCGTTTTTCCTAGGCGACACAGCGGCGCGCATCAGCCTTGGTGGATTCGACCAGGATCTGGCTGGCATCGCCGAGTGCGACTGGATCGTCGAGGCGGTCATCGAGCGTCTCGACGCCAAGCAGGCCCTGCTCGCCCAGGTGGAAACCCATCGCCGAGCGGACGCCGTCGTCAGCTCGAACACCTCCGGCATTCCAATTGGGGCGATCGCAGAGGGGCGCACCGACGCGTTTCGCCGGCACTGGCTGGGCACGCATTTCTTCAACCCGCCCCGCTACCTCCGCCTGGTCGAGATCATCCCAACCGGCGACACCGACCCGACCGTCGTGAACGGGCTGTCATCGTTTGTCGATCGGCGGCTTGGCAAAGGGGTGGTGGTCGCCAAGGACACACCCAACTTCATCGCGAACCGGATCGGTCTTTTCGGGGTAGCGCGGGTGCTGGAGCAGCTGGCGAGCGGAGCCTTCACCATCGAAGAGATCGACGCCATGACCGGCCCGGCGGTCGGCCGGCCCAAGAGCGCCACGTTCCGCACGATGGACATCGCGGGCATCGACATCCTGGCGCATGTGGCGACCAACCTCTCCGCGCGGCTCGACACGGCCGAGGAGCAACAGGCGTTCGAGCTGCCCCCGCTCATCGGCCAGCTCGTCGAGCGTGGCTGGATCGGCGACAAGGCAGGCCGCGGTTTCTACAAGAAGGAGCGGGGCGAGCACGGCAGCACGATTCTTGCCCTCGACCCGGCGACGATGGACTACCGGCCGCGGCAATCTGCCCGGCTTGCGGCTCTCGACGCGGCGCAGACGATTGACGACCCGTCGGAACGAGTGCGCAGCCTGTTCCTCGCCCGCGACAGGGTCGGCGACTTCATGCGCGCGACCCTCGGTCGCACCCTGATCTACACGGCCGAGGTGGCCGCCGCCATCGCCCATACGCCGGACGACGTCGACCGGGCGATGCGCTGGGGTTTCGGCTGGGACAACGGACCGTTCGAGCTCTGGGACGCCATTGGGGCCGACGCGGTGCTCGATGCCTGCGGTCCTGAAGACCCTGACGGTAACACCGAACTGTCGCCGGCGGCCCTCGAGTGGGCCGGCCTCCCCCCGCAGTCGGCCGTGTCGGCAGAGGGGCCGCGCCGTTTCCGTTCTGCACCGCTGCCGCCGGCCGGGCCCGACCTGCAGATCCTCGGCTCAGCCAAGCGACGAGGACTGGTTGTGAAGCGGAACGCCGGCGCCAGTCTCGTGGATCTCGACGACGGCGTGCTGGCGGTCGAGTTCCACTCGAAGCTGAACACGATTGGCGGCGACACCGTACAGATGCTGACCGGCGGCGTGGCGGAGGCCGCCGATCGCTTCGAGGGGCTGGTCGTCGGCAACGACGCCATGAACTTCTGCGCAGGCGCCAACCTGATGATGGTGCTGCTCGAGGCGCAGGAGGGCAATTGGGACGAGATCGACCTGATGGTGCGCAGCTTCCAGCGAGCCATCATCGGGCTACGCTACTCGCCGGTGCCGGTGGTGGTGGCCCCGGCCGGGCTCACCCTCGGCGGCGGGTGTGAGATGGTGCTCCACGCCGACCGGGTGCAGGCGGCGGCCGAGACCTACATGGGGCAAGTCGAGGTGGGCGTCGGCCTGATTCCCGCCGGCTGCGGCACCAAGGAATTGACGCTCCGGGCCATCGACGCCACGGTTCCCGGCACCGACCCACTTCCCCGTCTGCAACGCGCCTTCGAAGCGATCGGGTTCGGGAAGGTATCGACCAGCGCCGCCGACGCCAGACGACTGGGCCTCCTCCGTGACGTCGACGGCGTCACGATGAACCGGGAACGGCTGATTGCCGACGCGAAGGCGGTAGTGCTCGACCGGGTGCGCGACGGCTACCAGGCGCCACAGCACCGCACCGCGATCCCGATCGGAGGTGAGGACACTCGGGCCACATTGGACCTGGGCATCCACCTGGCGTGGCGGGGCGGGCACATCAGCGACCATGACGCCTTGATCGCGCGCAAGCTCGCCCGGATCATGACCGGAGGCGATCTACCGCACGCAACGACCGTGACCGAGCAATACTTGCTGGATCTTGAGCGCGAGGCCTTCCTGAGCCTCTGCGGCGAAACCCTCACGCTCGAGCGGATTCGCCACACCCTCAAGACCGGTAAGACGCTCAGGAACTGATAAGGCATGGCTGGAATGTCTCGCAGGAGCAACGGTTCGGGCATGATAGACGTCGGGTCCGGACCACCGGTCGTGCTCATCCCCGGCATCCAGGGCCGCTGGGAATGGATGTGGCCGGCGGTCGACGCCCTGAGTCTGGAACGCCGCTGCCGGGTCATCAGCTTCTCGCTGGCTGGCGATCGCGGAAGCGGCTTCGGCTTCGACCCCGCGCGTGGATTCGACAACTATCTCGACCAGATCGAAGAGGTGATGACGCGAGCCGGCCTGACGGACGCCGCCGTGTGTGGCGTCTCGTTTGGCGGGCTCATCGCCCTGCTCTGGGCGGCACGGCGTCCGGCACGCACCCGGTCGCTCGTCCTGGTGTCCACGCCGTCACCGAGCTGGACCCCGGACTGCCGTCTGAACTGGTATCTGCGCGCACCCAGGCTACTTTCGCCGGTGTTCGCCGCGCAGTCGCCGTTCAGACTCGGACCGGAGATCTGGCGTGCGCTGGACACCGTGGGCGCCAGGCTGGCTTTCTCCGGCCGCCACCTGGCACAGGTGGCGCGCTCGCCGTTCTCGCCGGAGCGGATGGCTGAACGAGCACGGCTGATGTCGACGGTCGACTTCGAGGCTGCCTGCCGTCTGGTCAGGGCGCCAACACTCGTCGTCACCGGCGAGCCGGGGCTCGACCGCGTGGTGCCGGTGGAGGGGACCAGGGCCTACACAACACGGATTGCCGGCGCCAGACACGTGATGCTCGAGCGCACCGGCCACATCGGTCTGGTGACCCGACCGGATCGGTTCGCCGAAACGGTCGGACAGTTCGTCGTGCGTTCGGCGGTGCGACCCGACGCGGCGTGAGACCACGAGACGGATGCACGCAATGACCGGGTCACCAGTGATTCGCCAGTTTGCGGGCCCGTCCGGTCGGCTCGAGGCGTTGTTCGAGACGCCAGAGGAGAACCCATGCGCGGCGGTGGTGTTCGGCCATCCCCACCCGCTGCACGGGGGCACAATGCACGCCAAGGTGGTCTATCGGGCGGCCAAGACGTTCCTCGAGCTGGGGTGCGCCGTGCTCCGGTTCAACTTTCGCGGTGTCGGCGCGAGCGCCGGACACTTTGACGAGGGCCGGGGCGAGCGTGACGACTTCGAGGCCGGCCTCGACTTCGTTGCCGCCACCTGTCCTGGCGTCGACCTCTGGGCCGCCGGATTTTCGTTTGGCGCCCGGATTGCCCTGACCACCGGTGTCCAGGACAGGCGAGTCACCCAGTTGCTGGGCATCGCGCCACCCATCGGGCGTTACGATTTCGCCGACGTCGCAGCCAGTAGGAAGCCCATGCACTTGATCCACGGCGAAGCCGACGAGCTGATACCGGTCGCTCAGCTGCGAGAGTTCTACGAGATTGTCAGCCCGCCGAAAACGCTGACGGTCATCGACGGCGCCAGCCATCTCTTCGAGGGACACGTGCCCGAAGTCGGCGACGCGATTCGGATTACGTTCGGGGTCCACTCACGGGAAAAGGAGCAGGCATGATGGACGCGGTCATCGTGTCGGCCGTACGCACGGCCGTTGGCAAGGCCCCCAAAGGGACATTGCGCGCCACCAGGCCCGACGAAATGGCGGCCACGGTCATCACCGAGGCGCTGTCCCGCGCTACGGGGATTGAGCCGGCCGAGGTCGAGGACGTCATTCTGGGCTGCGCCATGCCGGAAGGGGAACAGGGGTTGAACGTGGCGCGGATCGCCAGTCTCCGCGCAGGAGTGCCGATCGAAGCCTCCGCCGTTACGGTCAACCGTTTCTGCTCATCCGGGCTCCAGGCAATCGCGTTCGCGGCCGATCGCGTCATGCTTGGCGCCTCCGAGACGATCGTCGCCGGCGGTACCGAATCAATGAGCCTCATCCCGATGGGTGGGCACAAGATCGCGCCAAACCCGCGGCTCATGCAGGATTATCCGGACGTCTATCTGACGACCGGGTTGGTCGCCGAGAACCATGCGCGTGAGGCGGAGGCGTCACGCGAAGCGCAGGATGCGTTCGCCCTCCGCAGCCACCAGCGGGCGGTCGCCGCGATCGAGGCAGGACGGTTCCGCGACGAGATCGTGCCGCTCGAGGTGCAGGTGGTGGTCGCGGCGAACGGGAACGGCGGGGCGCCACAGGTGCGCACCATGGAGTTTGCCACCGACGAGGGCCCCCGTAGCGACACGTCGCTCGATGCGCTGAGCGGATTGCGACCGATCTTTCATGTGCGCGGCAGCGTCACCGCCGGCAACTCGTCGCAGACCAGTGATGGCGCCGCCGCCGTGGTCGTCACGTCGCGAGAACGGGCCGAACGCGCGGGACTGACGCCGCTGGCGCGCTTCGTGACCTACGCGACGGCCGGGGTCGAGCCGGAGCGGTTCGGGGTCGGACCGGTGCCGGCGATCCACAAGGCTCTGAAGCTGGCTGGCCTGACGCTGGACGATATCGACCTGATCGAGCTCAATGAGGCGTTCGCCGCCCAGGTGCTGGCCTGTCTCCGGGAGCTGCCGCTCGACCCCGACAAGCTCAACGTCAACGGCGGCGCGATCGCGCTTGGCCACCCGCTCGGCTGCACCGGGGCCAAGCTGACCACGTCGCTGCTCTACGAGCTCGAACGGCGGAGGGGCCGCTACGGCCTGGTGACGATGTGCGTCGGCGGCGGCATGGGCGCCGCCGGCATCTTCGAACGATTGTCCTGATGGAGATCGAGGACCCTATGACGACAACTGCAACCCCAACGACCAGCATAACCGGCGGGATCTGGCTCCTCGAAGAGACCGCCTCTGGCTCCGTCTTCACCCCCGAACGGCTCACTGACGAGCACCGGCTCATCGACCAGACCGCCGAGGAGTTCGTCACCAAGGAGGTCGTGCCGAACCACGACCAGCTCGAAACCAAGGACTGGGACCTGGCCCGCCGGCTGGTCGGTCGCGCCGGCGAGCTCGGGCTGATGGGCACCGACGTGCCCGAGGTCTACGGCGGCGTGGAGCTCGACAAAGCCTCGTCGGTCGTTGTCGGCTGCCGCATAGGACAGAGCGGGTCGTTCGGGTCGACCTTCGGGTCGCACACGGGCCTGGCGATCATGCCGTTGTGCTGCTTCGGCACCGAGGCTCAAAAGAAGCAGTATCTGGGCAAGCTCGTCAGCGGCGAGTGGATCGGGGCCTACTGCCTGAGCGAGTCCGGCGCCGGCTCGGACGCACTCGGCGCCAAGGCGCGCGCCACAAGACAGGACGACGGTAGCTTCGTGCTGAGCGGCGAAAAGATGTGGATTACCAACGGGGGGTTCGCCGATCTCTACGTCGTCTTCGCCAAGGTGGACGGCGAGCAGTTTACCGCCTTTCTGGTCGAACGAAGCTATCCAGGGGTGAGCACCGGCAACGAAGAGCACAAGATGGGCCTGCACGGCTCGTCCACGACCCCGGTCATCCTGCAGGACGTGCGCGTGCCGGCGGAGAACGTACTCGGTGAGATCGGCAGAGGCCACAAGGTCGCGTTCAACACCCTGAACTACGGCCGCTTCAAGCTGGCGGTCGCTGCCAGCGGCGGAGCAACCATCGCCATCGGCGAGGCGGCGCGGTATGCCGCCGAGCGCAACCAGTTCGGTCGACCGATCGCGAGCTTTGGCGCCATCAAATACAAGCTCGGGGAGATGGCGGTGCGGGCATACGCTGTCGAGAGCATGATCTTCCGTACCACCGGGCTGCTGGACACCGCGCTCGCCGGCCACGACCCGGCCGATGCCGGACCGCTGCGGGACATCCTCGAAGAGCTGGCGGTGGAGTGCGCGATCCTCAAAGTGGCGGGCAGCGAGATGATTAATTACGTGCTTGACGAGAACGTCCAGATTCACGGGGGGAACGGGTTTGTCAAGGACTACCCGGCCGAACGCCGCTATCGGGACGCGCGAGTGAACCGCATCTTCGAGGGCACGAACGAGATCAACCGGCTCCTGATTCCAGGCACGCTGATCCGCCGCGCGCTCAAGGGCGGTTTGCCGCTGATTGCCGCCGCCAAACAACTGCAAGACGAGATTATGAACCCGCCGGCTTTGAGTGAACCCTCGAACGAGCCGCTCGCCGAGCAACTCCGGGCCATAACGGCCTTCAAGAAGACGGCGCTGATGGTGCTCGGTCTGGCGATGCAGCGCTACGGCGCGCAGCTCAGCGACGAGCAGGAGGTCCTCTCGTGGGCGGCCGACATCCTGATCGATACGTTTGCCGCCGAGAGCGCCGTGCTGCGCGCGCTGCAGGCGGCCACCGAAGCACCGAACACCGCCGAGCTGCAAACCGACGCCGCCTGTGTCTACGTGAACGACGCCGCGGCTCGGGTCGAGAGCGCCGCCCGGTCCGCGCTCGCGGCGATGGCCGAGGGCGACACCCTGCGCATGAATCTGGCGGCGCTGCGCCGGCTGCTGAAGGTCACGCCCGTCAACACCGTGGTGATGCGTCGCCGACTTGCGGATGCAGTCGTCGACAGGGCAGGATATATGTTGAGCTAGACTTAGAGTTCATTTGGTCTGATCTTGTGGCGCAGGCCTTCAGGCCTGCAAGGCAAGGCTGAAACCTTGCCCCACCGATGTCGACACAGCCGAGCTACGGTCTAGACGGTCAGCCGTAACAGTGGCAACGCGCGGTGGAGTCGACCCGTGAGAGTACTGTGGCTATGGCGGTGAACGCAATGGACATCCGAAGACCAGTGCACTGGGCACTAGCCAATCTGGCACTCGTGGCGCTCGCCGGCTGCAGCGCGCCGGCGCCGGATGAATCCAGCTGGCTGGACAACCTGCTGCTGGACCGGCAGGTGAAGGACGAGTCCTTTCGCGAGGACCCAGACTCGCCGATTCTGGTCGAGCGCCGCGGAGCGCTGCTGCCGCTCAACTACTACGAGCCGGACACCGCCTATCGGGTACCGGCCGCGCTGGAAGTCTCGCCCGAGCAACCGGTGTTCGACATCCCGACCTCTACGGGGGAGATTCGACTGATGCAGCGCGTCGGTGTGCTCAAGTTCGCCCTCAATGGCGAACCGATGCAGCTCTCCGCCCTGGCCGAGGCGCCGGTGCGGTCGATCGAGTCGCTGTTCATCATGTTCAAGGACCCCACCAACGACACGGACACCTACGCCGGTGGGCGCTATCTGGACCTGCCGCGCACCACGACCGGGCACTACGACCTCGACTTCAACCGGGCATACCACCCGTATTGCTACTACAACGAGGGGTATGACTGCCCCTATCCGCCGCGAGAGAACTGGCTGACCGCACCCGTTCTGGTAGGCGAACGTCTCGCGGCGGGCTATACCGGTTTCGGCGCCGGCGTGGTGCCCCCTCCGGCTCCCCCAGATACAGATGACGCGTCGTCCGGCGACGCACCAACCGCTCCGTCCAACTAGACGGCTAATCTTCCGTGCCGCTGGCTGGCGTCATCTTCGATTTCGACGGCGTGCTCGCCAACAGCGAGCCGCTCCACCTCCGGGTCTATCGGGAAGTGCTGGCGCCACATGGCGTCGAGTTCGCCGCCACAGACTATTACAATCGCTATCTGGGATTCGACGACCTGGGGGTGTTCCGCGCGGTCGCCGAAGATTCGGGGTGGGATTTGAGCGAAGAAACCTTGGTCGAGTTGATCCGGGTCAAGGGCGAACGCTTCGACGCGCTCGCCGGTCAGGGAGAAACGCTGTTTCCTGGCGCCGCCGACTGTGTCCGGCGCTTGGCGGCCGAGGTCCCTATTGCCATCGCCTCAGGCGCGCTCAGACCCGAGATCGAGGCGATGCTCGCGACCGCCGGACTCAGCCATCACTTCAAGGCGATCGTCGCATCCGGCGACACTCCTTGCTCGAAGCCGTCGCCGGATCCCTACATGCGAGCGGTCGAGCTGCTGCGTCCGTTCGCCGCCGCTGCAGCCACAGCCGCAACCACGATCGATGACCCGAACAACTGTTTCGTCGCGATCGAGGACTCGATCTGGGGCATCGAATCGGCCCTCGCCGCCGGGCTCCGCTGTATTGGCGTCGCGCACACTTACCCCGCCGAGCAGCTCCGCGCCGCACACGTGGTCGTACCGACCATCAGCGATGTCGAGGTGGATACGGTGCGACGCCTGTGCGAGCAGGATGTGACCCGACAACAATGAGTGGCGCCCCCAGCCTGTTGCCGCCCGCGCTCCTCGAGGAGTTCACCAAGGCAGCCTCGAGCCCTGACCCCGGGCTGGCGGAGCCCGCGCTCCTCATCGCTCGTCTCGGCTATCCCAACCTCGATCCGGCGCCCTACCTCGCCCGTCTCGAGGAGATGGCGGACACCGCAGCCGGGCGTCTGGCGGCATCCGAGCTGTCGGCCACTCTCCATGGTCCGATCGACACCCTCAACACCTATCTCTTCGAAGATCAGGGGTTCGCCGGCAACACCACCAATTACGACGACCCCAGGAACAGTTTCCTCAACCAGGTGCTCGACCGCCGCACCGGCATTCCGATTACGCTGGCGCTCGTCTACATCGAGGTAGCCAGCCGGGTCGGCATCCGGGTCGACGGAGTCAATTTTCCCGGTCACTTCCTGCTCCGGTTCCCGGTCGGCCCAGACGCCCCAGACGCCCGACCCGACAATGCGGTGTTCCTCGACCCGTTCAACCAAGGCACGGTGCTCACGGAAACCGACTGCCGCACACTGCTCGAGAAGCACGCCGGCGATGCGGTCTCCTTCGAGCCACGGCTGCTGCGTCCTGCGACGAAACAGCAGTTTCTCGTACGGATGCTCGTCAACCTGAAGCAGATCTATGTCCGCATGCGCTCGTTCCCGCAGGGTCGCGCCATCACCGAGCTACTCTTGGCCATCAACCCCTCGGCGCTGAGCGAGCTGCGCGACCGCGGGCTGCTCGCCTACCATCTCAACGACCACGCGGCGGCGCTACGCGATCTCGAGAGCTACTTGAAGTTCGCCTCACGAGGTGACGACGTCAGCAAGGAGAGCCGGGAAGAGCGCACCGAGATCTGGGGACACGTCAAGGCGCTCCGGCGGCGAATGGCGAGCTTGAACTGAAAATGTCGGCAGTTGGCGAGAGCTCCGCTTCTGCTCGAGAACCATGATGACCGAACCGACACAGGTTCGCTCCATCGCCGATAAATGACCATTCCAACAAACAAACCGGGCCCGGCGTCACCGCTCCAGGCTTACCGACCAATCTCGATGCGGGTACGATACGCGCCGGTCTCGTCGGGGTCGCTTTCGATCGCCACGACCGCCCCGGCGGCGAACATCAGACGGCGATCCGGCCTGCCGTCACCGTCTTCGTCAAAAGCGGCTGACGAGACCACTCCATCCTGGTAGGTCTCCCATCTGTCGGGCTGGGTGTCGAGGTCGGCGCCCTCCTCGGCCCTGACCAGCACGCCCCCCTCGTAGAACTCCCAGCGGTCGACCTGCCCATCCCCCACTGAGGAGATCTCGATGCGGCCTACCTCGCCCTCCTCGCCCTCGAAAAGCCACGTGTCCGCCACGCCGGCGTTCCCGCGCGACACCCCTACCTTCTCGAGTGTCTGGTCCTCGCCGTAATACTCCCAGCGGTCGACCGTGCCGTCCTCGTTGATGTCTATTTCGATCCGGAGCACCGTGTTGCCGTCCATGTAGCTCCAGGTGTCGACCGTTCCGTTGTCGTTGGAATCGAAGGTGATCAGCTCGAGCCTGCCGGTCTCTCGGTCGTACTCGGCATCGGTCGTCCGCTGGGCCCGCAACTGCTCAGGGTCCGGCGCACAGGCCACGGGGCCGAGCAGCACCGCAACCAGCACCGTCGCGATGGCGCAGCGGCCGTCGATCCGCCCTCCCGCCTGATGAATATGAGACGGTAGCAGACTTGTCTTTCCTGTCAGGCTCCTCATGCCGGTCAATCTCTCAATCCCTGTCAGGCCTGTCAAGAATGACAGGTCGCTTCAGCCAGTCAGCTTCCCGATCTCCTCGTACAGAAATGTCGAGGCAATGATGCCATTGAGAAAGTTTCCCAGGTTGAGTTTTTCGTTCGGCGCGTGTGCGTTCTCGTCTGGCAGTCCAACCCCGAAAAGTAGAGTGGGCAGCCCCAAAACCTCCTGGAACGTCGACACGACGGGGATCGACCCGCCCTCGCGGTTGAAGACCGGCGCGCGACCGAATCCGCGCTCAATGGCCCGACCCGCTGCCTGCACGAAGGGGTTGTCGAGCTCGGTCATCCAGGGCTTTCCCCCGTGTAGTCGCGTAACATCCAACGTCACCGTCTTGGGCGTGACCTTTCGCAGGTAGGTCTCGAAGATCTCGGCGATGGTGTCCGGTTCCTGGTCGGGGACTAGCCGCATGCTGACCTTCGCCATGGCGACCGCCGGAATTACGGTTTTGGCGCCGTCGCCGGTGAATCCGGACAGCAGGCCGTTGACCTCGAACGTGGGCCGCGCCCACACCCGCTCGAGAGTCGTGTAGTCGCGCTCGCCAAACAGCCTCGGCGCCCCCAGATCGGTCCGATACTGCTGCTCGTTGAATGGGAGCCGTGCGAACGCCTCCCGCTCCTCGTCGAGCAGCGGACGCACGTCGTCGTAGAAGCCGGGAATCTTGACCCGCCCGGCGCGGTCCTTCATCTGGGCCAGGACCTGAGCCAAGACGAAACCGGGGTTAGCCACCGCGCCCCCGAACGACCCGGAGTGGAGGTCGCTAGTGGTTCCGCGCAAATCGATCTGGAAATAGGACAGCCCGCGCAGGCCGTAGCAAAGAGACGGCACACCCCGGTCGAACATCGGCGAGTCCGAGATGATCACTACGTTGGCCGCCAGCTCCGACTGGTGGTCGCGGACAAAGCCGTCGAGGTGGGTGCTGCCAATCTCTTCCTCGCCCTCGAGGATCAGCTTCATGTTGACCGGCAGGCGGCCTGTCTGCTTCAGACAGGCCTCGACCGCCTTGAAATGCATGAAGATTTGGCCTTTGTCGTCGACGGCGCCACGCGCGTAGATCTCTCCTGCGCGCACAGTCGCCTCGAAGGGCGGCGACGTCCACTGGTCGAGCGGGTCGACCGGCTGTACGTCGTAGTGGCCGTAGAACAGGATGGTCGGAGCACCCGGCGCGTGGAGCCAGTCGGCGTAGACAACCGGGTTTCCGCCCGTCTCGATGAGCCGGACATTTTCGAGTCCGACGCGGCCCAGCTCGTCGGCGGTCCACCTGGCGCACCGAGCGACGTCGTCGACATGGTCTGGCAACGCGCTGATGCTGGGGATGGCCAGATACTCGGTGAGCGCCGAGATGTATCGATCGCGGCTGGTGTGAATGAAATCGATGACGGTGTGCATCTGCTACGGCTCGTTCGGGGTCTCTATCGGCAGGTCGTCCCGGTCACCCCATTCCTTCCAGGACCCGATGTAGTTCCGGACCCTGGGGTAGCCGAGCAGCCGCAATGCCAGATAGCTGTGTGCGGCCCGGTAGCCGCCCTGGCAGTAGCTGATCACTTCCCTGTCTGGCGTGACCCCGGCGCTCTCGTACATTCCTTTCAGCTCAGCCGCCGGTTTGAACGCGCCGTCCTCGTCGAGATTGCGTGTCCATTCGATGTGCACCGCGCCGGGCACGGCGCCGCCCCGCTTTGCGCGCACGGTCGTGCCGCAATATTCACCATCGCTCCGGGTGTCGAGAACTGCAACATCGCCGGCATCCAGGGAATCTCGCAGGGTCCTCCAGGTCGCCAGGCGCTCGTCGGAACTCCCGACGGCCCAGCCGCTGTTCTTGGGCGACGACGCGTCACGGCTCACCTCGCGCCCCTCACGCCCCCAGGCGCCAAAACCGCCGTCGAGCTGCCTCACATCGGGATGCCCGAAGTACTCGAGAAACCAGAAGGCGCGAGCGGCGCGCATGCCTGACCGCTCGTCGTACACCACGACGGTACGCTGAGGATCGACGCCTCGAGAGGCGAGCAGGTGCCCGATCATCCACAGAAACGCCGACAGCGGCGCCGGGTCGGTGTCGATGAGACTGACCCCGAACAGATCGAGGTGGACCGCGGCCGGGATGTGCCCAGCCGCGAACGCCTCCGCCGGTCTGAGGTCAAGCAGGACGGGCGCATCAGAACCGGCCGCGACCCGCTCGGTGAGGGCATCCGTGGTAATGAGCAGCTGGGGATTCGCGTAGCCTTTCGGGTTGTCACTCACGGAATGCACCACCGCCATTCTTGCACATCAGAGTGACAGGTGGGCGACACGCGCCTGAAGCTCTGAACCGATTGCTCAGACCGCGGAGGGGGTACTTGCCAACCCACCGACCATCTCCTGCCTTCTGCCTTCTGAATTCGGTGCGCACTCACACAAGCACCGCGTATCTCACCAGGAACAACACCGCAAAGAGATACACGAGCCAGTGGGCCTCACGCCCGCGACCCGTGACAAGCTTTAGCAGCGCGTAGGCGATGAACCCGAAGGCGATGCCGTCGGTGACGCTGACGGCGAGCGGCATCACCATGAGCGTCAGGAAAGACGGCAGCGACTCTGTCGGGTCGTCCCAGTCGATCTGGCGCACGCCGCGAACCATCATCGTGCCAACGAGAATCAGCGCGGGCGCGACCACCGGATACAGCGTGACACCGCCGCCCGCGTCGTAACCGCCCCCGATCATGCTGACGAGCGGCGACAGAAACAGCGACAGCAGGAACAGCAAGGCGATGACGACGGCGGTGAGACCGGTGCGTCCGCCGGCCGCCACACCGGTCGCGCTCTCGATATAGGCGGTAACCGTGGAGGTGCCGAGACCGGCGCCAACCACGGTGCCGACCGCGTCGGCGAGCAGCGCACCCCGTGCCCGTGGCAGCGTCCCGTTGCGCATCAGTCCGGCCTGCTCACCAACACCGACGAGGGTGCCGACCGAGTCGAAAAGAGCCAGAAAGAAAAAGACGAAGATGACCGCGACCATATCAGGCCGGAGTGCGCCCAGAATGTCGAACTGCCCCAACGTGGGCATCAGCGACGGCGGCAGGCTAGCGACCCCCTGATACTGCACCAGACCACCGAGCCAGGCGGCGAAGGTCGAGACCAGAACGCCGAGCAAAATCGCAACACGCACCCCGCGCGCCCAGAGCACCGCCATGACGACCAGCCCCATCAGCGACACCAAAACCGGTGCGGTCCGCAGGTCGCCGAGGGTGACGAGTGTGCCGGGCGACGCGACGATGATCCCGGCCCACTGTAGCCCGATCATCGCGATGAGCAAACCGATGCCGGTCGCAATAGCGTGCTTCAGCGAGGCGGGAATGGCGATGATCAGCCGCTCCCGCAGACCGAAACCGGCCGTCGCGATGAACAGGAGCCCGGCCACCGCCACCCCACCCAGCGCCACCTCCCACGGCACCTCCATTGCCACGACGACCGTGAAGGTGAAATAGAAGTTGTGCCCCATCGCCGGCGCGACAGCGATCGGATAGTTGGCCAGACCCGCCATCAGGAGCGTGGCGAACGCCGACGCCACGCAGGTGGCGACGAAGACGGCGCCGAAGTCGAGCCCGACCGAACTCAGCAGCGCCGGCTGCACAAACAGGATGTAGGCGAGCGTAAGAAACGTTGTGAGGCCGGCCAGGACCTCAGTGCGCGGAGTCGTGCGGTGCTCGGCGAGATGAAACCGACGCTCGAAAAAGCCGCCCATGTCGGCCACGCTCATGCCAACTCCCACTCGGTCTGTTCTGAGTCGGACCGGGTGCGTCCCTCTTCCCGGAGTTTCATGAGATGCGCCACGACGCTCTCCAGGGCCATTCGCTTCAATCTCGGATCGAGGCCCTCGTAGAGCCGATCGACGATCGCGTCCGGCAGCCGGTCGCCGGCACGCAACGCGGCGACGATCTGATCCTCTCGAAGTTGTCGATGCTCCAGATATTGATTGAGTATCGCCGCCGGGTCATCGATGGCCCGCCCGTGCGCCGGTAGCATCCGGGCTGGCCCGAGCGCAAGGACACGCCGCAGCGATGCGAGATACTGCGCGAGGCTGCCACCGCGAGAGGCGGGAATCACTACCGAGCTCCCCGCCACCACCAGGTCCGCCGAGAACAGTGTGCCGGTGTTCTCTTCTAGAAAGCAGAGATGGTCGGGCGCATGACCCGGTGTGTGCACCACCCGCAGCACGCCGTCGCCGGCCGCGACCCGGTCTTCATCGGCGATAGGCACACACTCGACCGACTGCAACCGATCCTGTTCCGGCCAGGGCAGTTTCCGGAACACTGCATCCGGCCATCGCTCCGCGATCGGGTCGCAGCCGTCGACATGGTCGGGGTGGGCGTGGGTAACGAGCACCTGGGCGAGAGACGAAGAACCGAGCACCCCGGCGAGTGCGGTGAGATGTGCGGCCTCCCCTGTCGCCGCGTCCAGCAGGGTCGGGATCTCGCCAGAGATGACGTAGGTGTTGTTGCCGGCCCCGGTATAGGGCCCCGGATTGAAGCCGGGTACCAGTGTGATGTCCACGGGAAGGACCCCAAAGAGAGACTTGATCTGGGCCCGTCATTGTCGTCGTCGTTGTCACCGGCGGCGTTGACGGAACCGCGAAACCGACGACAATTATAAGCGTGCCCGATCATGTCGTCTCCGCCGAGCAGTTCACACCTGATGAACGTCGCGCCCTCGCGCCTTACTTCACCAACCTCGACCACCGGGTCTTCGCGTTGACGAACCTACCCGAGGTCGTCAAGGGTGCGCTGTTTGCGCGCTACTCGCGGTCGGCGAAATCGGTCAGACGGCTGTTTCTGGACGAGTTCCTGGACACGGTGGCAAACGGCGCGGTGCTAGGCCGCGTCGGGCTCGAGCGCGCGGAGCGACTGTACGAACGGGTGTTCGGCGCCTACGGCGACGACTCGGTGGCACAGCTCGGAGGCGCGCACATCGCCTGCGAAGGGGTCTCGAACGTCCTGACCAAGATTCTCGAGCGCGGTCGGCTGATGGCCTATCTCGAGCAGTCGACACGCTATGTCCCATTCACGGACCGCCCCGGTGGCCGGTGGAAGTATCTGGTCCCGGTCGAAATCGACGGAAACGCGCTGCGGGAGCGCTATGTCTCGACGCTCGATGACGCCTTCGAGTCCTACGCGCGGTGGTTCGACCCGACCCAAGACTACTATCGGCAACGGTATCCGAAGACGGAGGGAGACTCGGACACCGTGTATCGTGCGGCCATCCGGGCAAAGGCGCTCGACACGCTCCGCGGTCTGCTGCCGGCCGCCACACGTTCAAACGTCGGGATTTTCGGCTCGGGTCAAGCGTTCGAACATCTGTTGCTACAGATGAGGGCGCACCCTCTGGCCGAGGCCCGCGACTGCGCCGACCGGATGCTCGTCGAGCTCCGGAAGCTGATTCCGGCATTTCTCACCAGAGTCGACCGGGAAGACCGCGGGGTCCGGTGGAGCGCGTATCTCGCCGACACGCGACGAGAGACCGGCGACGTTGCTGGACGTCTCCTGGCCCAGTTGCAGCCGGAGCGGCGCCCCGAGGTGACGCTGACAGACTTCGACCCGGACGGAGAGGTGAAAGTGGTCGCGGCAGCGCTCTACGAGTCCTCTCGCTTGCCGGACGACCAGCTTCTGGAGATCGCACGGCGGATGGGAACCGACGACCGCGCCGCGGTGCTCCGCGCCTATGTCGGCGATCGCGCGAACCGGCGCCATCGGCCTGGACGCGCCTTCGAGCGAACCGCCTACTGCTTCGACCTGCTGTCGGACTACGGGGCGTTTCGCGACCTCCAGCGTCACCGGCTCCTGACGATCGAATGGCAGGAGCTGTCGGCCGGCCACGGCTACACCGAACCGGCAGCTATCGAGGAAGTTGGTGCGGCCAGTGACTGGCGGCGCGTGATGGACCGGACCCGCGAACTGTACGACGCATTGAGTGAGAAATCTTCGACAGTGGCCCAGTACGCCGTGGCGATGGCCTACCGAATCCGCTACCGGATGCAGATGAACGCGCGCGAGGCGATGCATGTGATCGAACTGCGGACCGCGACGCAGGGTCATCCAGCGTATCGCCGCGTGTGCCAGCAGATGCACCGTCTGATCGCCGAGCAGGCCGGCCATCGGGCGATCGCCGACGCGATGAGCTTCGCCGACCACACGATGGTCGAACTCGAGCGGCTGAGTGCAGAGCGCGCCATCGAAAGCAGGCAGCGGCAGTCCGTAGTCGACTAACCGTTCTCCTGTGTCGCCCAGTAGCGGGAGTACTCCTCGAGGAAGGTCAAACTTTCGAACGACGTCATCCGATCGAAAAACAGCACACCGTCCAGGTGGTCGATCTCGTGCTGGATGACGCGTGCCTGGAATCCGCTCGCCGCCATCGAGACCGGTCTGCCGTGACGGTCGAGCGCACGAATCCGGACGTCGACGGCTCTCGGCACCCTCCCCCGAATGTCAGGGACGCTCAGACAGCCCTCCCAGTCTTCCTCGACATCTGAGCCAATCGGCGTGATTTCGGGATTGATGATAACCACCGGCGGCACCATGACCTCTTCGTCTTCCACACCGGCGACGAAAAGCCTGATCTTCTCGTGCACCTGCGGACCGGCCAGACCGATGCCCTGGCTGTCGTGCATAGTCTCGAACATATCGTCGATGAGCCGCTGAATGCGCGGCGTGCCGATCTCATCCGGCTCCAGAGGACGTGCACGCTCACGTAGCACCGGGTGCCCCATGCGAGCGACCTTCAAAATGGACATGAGCCGCAATTATACGTTAGCGTCCCGGGCACGATGCCTTCTCATGACCATGCTGCCTCCTACCGCTTCTGCCCGGTCTGCGGCGACAGGCTCGAGTCGAGGCTGCTCAAGGCGGGCGACCCGGAACGACTCGTCTGCGTGGGCTGTCGGTACGTGCTGTATCTCGACCCCAAGGTGGCGGTTGGCACGATTATCGCGATGGAGGACGATCGGATCGTGCTCGTTCGCCGCGCGATCAACCCTGGGTACGGGCGCTGGGTCTTCCCGGGCGGTTACGTGGACCGCGGCGAAATGGTGAGCGTGGCCGCCGTTCGGGAGGCACGCGAAGAGGCCGGGCTCGAGATTCGGCTCGACGGGCTCGTCAGTATCTACTCATACGCGGGACGTCCTCCGATCATCATCGTCTACGCGGCAACGGCGACCGCGGGCGACCTCGCGCACGACGACGAGAGTCTCGAGATACGAACGTTCAGCGAGGCGGAGATTCCGTGGGACGAGCTCGCCTTCAGCAGCACTCGTGAGGCGCTCCGCGACTACCTCGCCGGCGTGCTGCACCCCCACTGCCGGTAACAAGCAGCACATGACCCCAGAGCTCAATTGAGTTGATTCTGTGGCGCAGGCACTCAGGCTTGCGCGGCAAGGCTCCTATGAGCCCCGCTCCTGTCAAGTTCCGTGCGTATGTACGCTCTCCAGCGACACGTCTCCCGCGGTGGGCCGTCACCCACCCACGGACCGGCGCGGGAGACGTGTCGCGTTCCCGCGCTCCTGTGACCACCGAACGAGGTGCCGGGCTTCGTCAGGATCAGGCGAGTCAGGCTCGCCACCAGCTCCTATGCGTGTCGGCGTCGAGGCCGAGCACCAGATACTGTATGCGTCTAGCCAAGTGACGAAGTCTGCCGACCGGGCCCCCTCTGAAGCCCGGTCCTGCGCGTGTCGCGCCGGACCTCTCCTTGCTCCGGGCCGGTCGCCAGCGCCGACCAGGGCGGTTACGCCACCCCGGCCTTCAACACTGCCCCGGCCGGTACGATGCCGTCCCGGTCATACCGCCAGAGCGCAATCACGAGCCGCCGGGCGAGCGCCACGATGCCCACCCGTCGTTGGCCCGGCCCGCCGTGCGCGAACCGTCGCTGGAACCACTGCGTGAGCTCGCTGGTGGGTTGCCACTGGACCCACAACCACGCGGTTTCCACCGCCAGCGCCCGGACCTGGGCCAGCCCGGCGCGACTGATCCCTTGCTCCCGCACCACCGTGCCGCTCTGATAGGGCACCCCGGTCAGGCCGGTCAAGGCGCCCACCTGCCGGCGATTCTGGAGGTTACGACTGTAGACCTCGGTGGCCAGCACCCACGCACACCGGTCCCCGATGCCACGCAACCGCGTCAGCCGCTGCGCACAGACCGCCGCCGGCGTCGCCCCGGCCCGCCGCGCGGCCCGTTGCGCCTGCTGGAGCGCCGTCCGCTCCCGCTCCACCTGCTGCAGGAACCGCCACGCCAGCTCCACCCGCGCGCACACCGCCGCGGGCACCGGACCGTCCGCCCACGTCGTCGCCCCCGCCAGGCGCGCCGGGAACTGCGCATCGATCGGCAGCCGCACCCCGACCGTCGCCAGCAGCGCGTGGATCCGGTTCCGCCAGCGCGTCCGTTCCCGGGTCAACATCGTCAGCGCCCGCGGGACCTGCCGCGCCGCCTCGGCCGCCGGCGACAGCACGTGGACCTCGCGCCACACGCCCACTTCCCCCAACGCCACCCGCAGCAGCAGTCGCACCAGCTTCGCTGCGTCCAGCCGGTCGGTCTTCGCCCGCCGCGCCCGCCGATTCACTTCGATGCTCGAGGAATCGACCACCCGATTGTGCACGCCCTCGCGCGTTAACCACCGATGCGGCCATGCCCCGTCACGCCCCGCCTCGCAGCAACCCCACACCGGCGCCGACGCCGCCAACCCATACCGCCGCTTCGCCCGCCCGATCGCCCGCTGCCACCCGGGGCGATCCCCCGCGCGAATCACCGTCTGCATCCCCCGCGTCGCCAACCCGCCACTGCACGCCAGGCGCCACTCCCGCGCGCTCAGCTCCAGGCCCACATACAGCACCCCAGCCGGCGCGGTAGACTCTCTCCGAGCGGTCGTTGCGGTGTCCATCATTGAGCTCCTTTCTGTCGAGGTTAGGAACTCAACTTACCGCAGCGACCTGCTCATAGTGTCTGAAGCCTTGCCCTCGAAGGTCGACTCAAGCGAGCTACGGTCTAGCCTGACGTCCCTGATCGCTTGTCGGGTTGGGCCACGATACTCGGGAACCGCAGGTCGCGCCGCTCGGCGGTCGTGGCCGCCTCCTCGACAATCGCATCGACCTCCAGCGCCGCCTCCGCCTCGTCGACCACCCGCGCCCTGGCCTTTGTCGCCGGGTGCTTCGGTGTGAACAGGGTGCAGCAGTCCTCGTCGGGCACGATCGACACCTCGTAGGTGCCGAGCTGCTGCGCCTCACGGACGATCTCTTCCTTGTCCATTCCGACCAGTGGACGCAACACCGGCATCGACGTCACCGAGTTGATGACCGCCATGTTTTCCAGCGTCTGGGAGGCGACCTGACCGACCGCCTCTCCGGTGACGAGCGCCATCGCGCCGCAGGCGCGCCCGATACGCTCGGCAATCCGCAGCATCAGACGCCGGTAGACGACCACCCGGAGCGGCGGCGGCACCGCCAGCACCACCTTGCGCTGGATCTCCCCGAAGGCCACCAGGTAGAGCCGGGTGTCGAGCTGGCGGCGTGTCAGCAGCTCAGCGATCTCGGCCACTTTGTCCTGGGACGTGTGAGACAGAATCGGATAGCTGTGAAAGTGAATCAGCCTGACCCGGCAGCCACGCTTGATCAACCGGTAGGCGGCCACCGGTGAATCGATACCGCCGGACATCAGACAGGCGACACGGCCGCTGACACCGCTGGGCAGACCACCGGAGCCCGGTTCCTTTCGCAGGTGGCAGAACGCCTCGTCGTTGAGAATCTCGACACGCACCGTCAGCTCCGGTCGCTCGAGATCGACCCGCCACCCGCGGGCCGCTTTGATGCGACCACCCACCTCCCGTTCGATCTGCGGCGAGGTCATCGGAAACCGTTTATCGGCTCGCTGCGCCCTCACTCGGAAGCTCTCGACCTGCAGTTCTTCGAGTTCGCCAAGCACCGTATCCGCGATGGCGTCGATGTCCCAACGGCTTCGGACCGCTCGTGAAAAGTTGGCGATGCCGGGTAGCCGCGCCAACCGAGCGCGCAGCTCCGACCAGTCGTCGGCCGACTCGTGCTGTAGCTCGATCCGCCCCATCAGCGCGCGGACCTTCGCGACGCCGAGGTCGGCTGTCGCGGCGCGGATGTTACTGACCAGTCGCTCTACGAACCAGGACCGGTTCCGGCCCTTGAGCGCGATCTCCTGGTAGTGAACGATGACTGATTGCATTCGACTAGATGTGTGACGCGCCCCTCGTCGACTTCAACGTCCGACGTGAGGAACCATCAGCCTGAGGGCCGCCTCGGCCGCAAGATGTCCGCTGACGACGGCACCTTCGATCGTACCCGGTAGCCCGGTGTCGATCCAATCGCCTGCCAGCAGGAAGCCGGACAGACCTGTCTCCACACCAGGCCGGGCCGGCTGCCCCGGAGCCAGCGAGAAGGTGGCCCGCGGCTCCCGAACGACCGTGGCACGTGTTACGACGGCGTCACCGGCCGCCGGTAACGCCGTGCAGAGCTCGTCGGTGGCCAACTCGATAATGGCGCGGTTCGACAACCCGGTGATGGCCCCGGCGCCGCTCGCGACCAGCGACAGATGAGAAGTGGCGTTCCCAAACACCAGCCGCTTGTCGAACACCCACTGCATGGTGCGACCCGGCAGACCAACAAACGGCCTATCGATGACGGGGCGGTCGAGCCACAAATTGACGGTGGCGATCGGTGACGAGTCAGTCGCGTCGGCCGCGTCGCAGACGGAACAGAGTGGCAGGGGCGGTCCGGACGGGAAAAGCTCCGTCAGCGCGAACCAGGGCACGGCGGAGATCACCACCGGCCCGCGTAACCGGTCGGCATCCGCCTCGACCTCATGAAGCTGTTCGCCGTCGGTACGGACACGCGCCGTCACACCGGTGCGAACCTCGCCGCCGTGCGCTTCGATGAACGATCTGGCAGGGCTGGCATAGAACTCCTCGAGCGGCCGCGCTGGCAGGGCGACGGCGGAATCGGAGGGTGACGTACCGCTCATCAGCGCCAGGGCACGGACGAAGGTGGGAGCGGCCGCCACATCCGGACTCTGATTCAGAGCCGCGAGAGCAAGCGGCTCCCAGAGCAGCTCGCGCAAACGACGGGTCTGACCATGTCGAACGAGCCAGCCAGTTACTGTCTCACCCGTTGACGCGGCTCGAACACCGGCGCCACCGCGCATCTCGCGCTTGGCGAGACGGAGCGGACCGGCCAGCTTGAAACAGGCGCACCGGTCGCGGAAGTCGAGGGCGTCCCATTCGAGCAGACCCGCGAGCAGATTCAACGGCGGATAGAGCGGCGGACAAACGAGGCGGGTGCGGCGTCCAGACTCGTCAATGGAGGTGACGTCCAGCTGCGGCTGCAGACGCAGGCGATCTGCAGCGCCGATCCGCGTGAGAAACCGGCGTGTCTCCCGGTAGCAGCCGAACAGGACGTGCTGACCGTTGTCGACCAGTTCACCGGTCATCCCGTCCCGAAACGAGGTGGCGCGACCGCCAAGCCTGTTCCGCGCCTCGAGCACGACCACCTTCCGACCACGCTCGGCGAGCATCGAGGCAGCCGAGAGCCCGGCGAACCCGCTGCCGATGACGATGACGTCGTGGGTCCAGCCGTCACCCGTCACTCCGACCCTCTCAGATCCTCAGCTATCGGCGAAGCCCTCCGGACCTCTCCTGCCTCCTGCCTCCTGCCTCCTGCCTCCTCAGACATTTGCCTCATACCCCAACCAGCGTCCTGAGCCACACGGTGGCGGCGATCCAGGCACGGCGAGGACGAGAGACACGAACGACCTCGGAGAACACATCGTAGCCCCGCCGTTCGATGCGTTTGAGTATGGCGAAGTAGATCGCTCCCATGATCTCGGCCGCGACGAGCCGGCGTCGATCTGTCGAGGGCAGCACCGCGCGCGCCTTGCGGTAATACTCTCTGGCCCTTCCACACTCATGCCGCAACAGCCCGACAACGCGGTCCGAGCGCCCAGCGCGCAGGTCGTCCTCCGTGCACCCGAATTGCTCGAGATCCTCGAGGGGAAGATAGAGCCGACCGTCACGCAGATCGGCCGGCACGTCGCGGACGATGTTGGTCAGTTGGAGCGCGACACCGAGTGCTACGGCGTACTCGCGGGTGACCGGGTCGCGATAGCCGAAGATCTCGATACACAGCAGACCGACGGCCGACGCGACCCGGATGCAGTACTGATACAGATCGTCGAAGGTCCGATACCGCCGGGCCACCGTGTCCATCTCCACGCCGTCGATCAGGTCCTCGAACGGGCGACGTGGCAGACCGAAGCGAGCGACAAACGGCTTCAGGTTGCGACCTTGCTCGGTGCCGGGCCTTTGCTCGCCGTAGCAGGCCGCCAGCTCGTTCCGCCACTGTCTGAGCGCTTCGGCCGGCGAGCCTCCGACCCCCTCAGCGGTGGGACAGTCCACCGCGTCGTCCACAGCGCGGCAGAAGTCCCAGACCGCCACGATGGCCCGCCGCTTCTCGTTCGGCAGCACCAGGAACGAGTAATAGAAGTTCGTATCTCGAGCCACAGGTCAACAGTTCGTCAGCGGCGGCGCCAGGTCAGGGTTCTCCACAGAATGACCATGCCGTCACGCGCGCCAAGCGCCGGTCGCTGGGCGAACACGTCGAAACGGCTCTGCTCCAGCCGTTCTAGAATCCGGAGACCGCCCAACCAGGTCAGCCGCAGCTCCATCGCCAGGCGGCCCGAGACGCCATCGCACACGCCGCGCCCCTGGTCGAACAGCGCCCGTGTGCGCTCGCCGACCCCCTCGAGCACCGCCTGCCAGCCCGGTGTCAGTCGGCGGCCGGCGAGATCGGACTCCAGGGCGCCACAAACGGTCCGATCCTCGGCCGGCACGTAGATCCGCCCGGCGGCATGGTCACGCTCGAGGTCCTGCCAGAAATTGGTCAGTTGAAGCGCCGTGCAGAAGCAGTCGGAGGCATGGTCGAGCGCCGCCTCATCGTAGCCAGCGACCCGGAGCACCAACCGTCCGACCGGGTTCGCCGACCGGCGACAGTAGTCGAGCAACTGGTCCCAACTCTCGTAGCGGTGCGTGCCAACATCCTGCCGGAACGCGCTCAGGAGGTCTTCGAAGAGGCCGACCGGCAACCGGCAGACCCTGATGGTGTTCGAGAGCGCGAGAAAGACCGCCCGATGGTCGACCCCGTCACCCGGTGCCTCCTCTGGTGTCGCGCCACCATCGACCGCCCCATCTCCGATCGAAGAGTCCACCGAGCGCTGAAGCCGCTCGCCCCATGAGTCGAGACGGCGCAGACGCACCTGGGGGGCCACGTCCCCCTCGTCGGCAAAGTCGTCAGCGGTGCGGGCAAAGGCATAGATCGCGGCGATGTGGGGCCGCATGGACCGAGGCAGCATCCAGGAGGCGACCGGAAAATTCTCGTAATGGGACCGTGCCAGGCGAGCGCAGGCGTCATAGGCCGAAGCAAGGTCCGTAGCGGATGATGACACGGCAGTCAGAATTCGTCTCCGGGATTCTACCGTTCAAACCCCGATCACGACATCGGTCTCCTGCTAGCATTGATCCCAATGCGCGACCTCATCGCCGGCCTCATCGCGCTCGGTCTCTTTCTGTTCGCGCTCGGCCTGGCGTCGACACTCCGGTTTCATCGTCTCAGCCGGGACCGCGAGCGACGCGAACTGCTTGCGGCGGGACGGACGGTGCTCGCCGAAATACCGACGAGTGACGGCCTCACGCTGTTTACTGCCGACGCCGACCATTTCTACAGCGGCGACACCGCGATCGCAAAGAACGACATCAGGGTGGTCAAGGTGTTGATCAACGGGTCGCCGATTGCCTCCTACATCGCCCGCCGCTCCCGATCCGAGGCGCCTGGGCACTCCGGTTCGTTCGCCGACCGACCGGAAGGAATCGCCCATGACCGCTGGGACGTGCTGGTAAGAACCAGGGCTGGCGACACTCTGGTCGGGTGCGGCAGCATCCGCGAACGCGTGTCGCAGGAGCTCGCCCGGAGCGTGTTCGATGCGGTCAAGGCGGATATGGAGAACCGGGACGCGAAGGCGGACGCAAACGACCGGCCGCCCACAGCGGCTACCACTCCTGCTCTCTGACACCCGCTCTGACGTTGACGGCGCGGGCCAGGGTGAACAACAGATCGGACAGCCGGTTCACGTAGGCCAACGCCACCGCCCCGACCGCCTCGGCACCAACCGCCACCATGCGACGTTCGGCACGCCGGCACACCGCTCTGGCGAGTTGCGCGGCGGCGGCCGCAGGATGCCCGCCGGGGAGGATGAATCGGCGTAGCGGTGCGAGCTCTGCCTCGAGACGGTCGATCCATCCCTCGAGTCGTTCCACATCTGCCTGTCCGATCGACTCCTTCGCCCGAGCCGCGGCACTCGACGTCGGGTCGGCGAGCGACGCACCGAGCGAAAAAAGCTGATGTTGGATCTGAACAACCATTTCGACCAGGTCAGGGTCGACAGCGGTGCACAGCACCAGACCGAGACACGCATTGAGCTCATCCACCTCACCGTAGGCGTCGACCCGCGGCTCGGCCTTGGAGACGCGGCGTCCACCACGTAGACCCGTCTCTCCCGTGTCACCTCTGCGCGTGTAGATCTTCACGTTTGAATTATAGTGCTGCGGTCATGCAGTCATCTTCGCGGCCAGGAGCCGCCGGCGCACCGGCCAATAATGTTGATGGGCTGCCCCAACCGGGGCTGCGGCGCAGGTTTCGTCGTCGGCTGCTTGGTTGGTACAGGCGGAACGGGCGCGATCTGCCTTGGCGAAACACGAAAGACCCGTACCACATCCTTGTGTCCGAGATGATGCTGCAGCAGACACAGGTAGACCGTGTCCTGCCAAAGTACGAGGAGTGGCTGCGAAAGTACCCCTCACTCGAAGCGCTGGCCGCAGCACGACCTGGTGACGTCGGCCGAACATGGCGCCCTCTCGGCTACAACGCGCGACCGAAACGCCTGCACGCCATCGCCCGCGAGGTGGTCGCCCGCTACGACGCCAAGCTCCCATCCGACGAACAGACGCTGCGATCGTTCAAGGGGATTGGCGCCTACACAGCCGGCGCCGTGCAAAGCTTCGCGTTCGGCCGGCGCGCCCCGATCGTCGACACCAACGTCGCCCGTGTGCTGTCTCGCGTCTTTGGCAACGGTCAGCGTGGTCGCCCTGACGGCAACGACGACGATGACGGCCACGGTGGCAGAGGTAGCCAAGGTGACAATGCCGCGGCAAGCAAGAAGCGTTTGTGGGCGCTCTCCGAGGCGTTGCTCCCGCGTCGTGACGTATTCGACTTCAACCAAGCGCTGATGGACCTCGGCGCAGTCGTTTGCGTGGCCCGACGGCCTAGGTGTGTCGTCTGTCCGATGCGCCCAATCTGCCAGACATACCCCTTCAACCCCGCCAGCCCAAACGGAACCGGCGGGAAGGAAGGAACCTAGTGCGCTCCCAGCAACAGCAATCAGGGTGCGTGGTCGTGGTCGCCGCAATCGTCGAGCAGGAGGACCGGCTGCTCGTAACCGAACGGCTCCCGGGCACACATCTGGCCGGCCACTGGGAGTTTCCCGGTGGCAAGACGGAAGACGGCGAAGACCACCGTCGGTGTCTGGAGCGGGAGATGCGCGAAGAGCTCGACGTCGCGGTCGAGATCGGGGGCAAGATTCTCGAGACCAGCTTTGCCTACCCTGACCGCACGGTCGAGCTGCACTTCTACCGGTGTACGCTGATCGGAGATCCGAAACCGGTTCTGGGACAGCGCCTGCGGTGGGTGTCAAGGGCCGAGCTGGGGACACTGCGCTTTCCGCCGGCCGACCTCGAGCTGATTGATCTGATTGGAGGGTAGCTCGACTGAGCACTGGGCTCAGCAGCGAGCCGACAACGACGATGCCTTTGGCAACGACAGGAACGGACGCGGCGTGACGACACCGGAGTGCTGCCGGTCGCCATCTCTGGCGACGAGCTCGGTGCCCGGCTCAGTCAACTCGCGCTTGACGTAGCCGAGCGCGATCGGCCGGTCCAGCGCCGGCGACCACACCGAGCTCGTGATGACGCCGACCGGCTGCGCAGCATCTCCACTGGGAGAACTCGTGCCTCCGTCGCGAAGAGACGTGGTCAGAATGGCGCCGGCGGCGGGTGGCTCGCCGTGCGGTTCGCCCTGCGATTCGAAACCCAGACCAACCAGACGACGCCCCACCCGACCCTGGCCGCGGTGCAAGATTCTGATAATCACTTCCTGCCCGACGTAACAGCCCTTCGTCGTGCTAATCGCACGGTCCTCGATGCCGGCCTCGAGCGGTATGGTCTCCTGGTTCATGTCGGCGGGGAACGCCGGACGCCCCGCCTCGACACGGAGGAGGTCGAAGGTCGCAGGGTCGAGCTCCACCGCGCCCGCCGTCGCCAGCGCGCCGCCAAGCGCCGAGCCAACTCCAGCGTCGACGTAGAGTGTGAACCCGACCTCACCCGCCTCGTCGCTACGCGCCGTCACCACCGGAACACCTTGGAAACGGCCGACCAGATGTCGAAACTCCGGATAGGCAGCGAGCTCGTCCATGCTGACCGGCGTGACCGGGACTATCGCCTCAACCGGCTCACCCGGCTCGAGCGAGGCGGACCGGTCGCCAGCAATCGGCCGAACAACCTCGCCGACAATGCGCGCCGAATCCGGGCCGTGCAGACCGAACGCTGCCCACCGAGTCGAGCGATCGTCAACCGAGACATCCTCGGTGAAGATGAATTCACGAAAACGCTCTGCCAGCATCGTGGTGACGGAGGGATGCACGTCGAGCAACAGCTCTTTGCCGAGGTCGAGGACCTGCATGTCGGCAACCATTCGCCCCTGCGGCGTCAGATAAGCGGCGTAGCACCCCTCCCCGGACCCAAGCGCCACGATGTCGTTGGTCAGCAGCCCTTGCAGATACGAGGCCCGGTCGTCACCACCGACGGCGATCCTGCCGCGCGTAGACAGGTCGATGAACGCCGAGGCGGTGCGTGCCGCGTGGTAGCTGGACGAGGCGGACATGGGAGAAAGCGGTGCACCGCGCGCGAAATGATATGCTCAATGGAATGCGCGTCTTGGCGTATTGTACTCTTACTGCCATCCTCCTAACGGTCCCGCTCGCAGCCGCGCAGCCTCCGACCGAAGTGACCCCAGGCGCGGCCACCTTCAATGTGTTCGTTCGCTCGACACCGATCGGTTTTGAACAGATCGAGCTGACCCGCGGCCCGGACGGCTGGGTCATTCGATCCCGCGGCGACCTGTCTCAACCAATCGATCTGCAGAACCGGCTGTTCGAGATCCAGTACGACGAGCAGTGGCACCCGCGGGCACTGACGATCGACGGCATTCGGGCCAACACTCCGTTCTCGCTCCGCACGACCTTCGATGCTGGCAGCGCGACCAACGAGCTGGAAGACGCCGGACGTCGACTGACCATCAGCAACTCGTTGTCACCCGATGCCATCGTCCTACCCGACTATTTCTTCGGGGGCTACGAAGCGCTGGCCGTCCGCTTGGCCAGTGCCGAAGTGGGTGATGAGATCCCGGTCTACGTGGCGCCCCGTGGCAGCACCCGAGTCCGAATCGACGAGATCTTCTCACAACAGATCGACACCGCAGACTCGGTCGTCGACGCCCGTGTGCACCGCCTCTCGTTTCTGAATTCCGACGCTTCCCTGTCGGCGGAGGTCTGGACGGATGCAGGACAGCGGCTCTTGCGCGTGTCGATTCCAGAGGCGGCACTCGATGTGGCACGCGAGGACATCGTCGCGGCCAGCGCCCGGGTGCGTCGATCCGCTCACTCGGGCGATCAGGATGTCCGGGTCCGAACCGAAGGCTTCGCGCTGGCGACGACCGTCACCACACCGGTGGACCACCCGCGGCCGGAGGCCGGCTGGCCGGCGGTGCTGCTGGTGCCGGGTGCGGGCTCGGGGGAACGAGACGGCATGCTGTCTGGCATGCCGGTGCTCGGTCAGCTGGCCGGCGCGCTCGCCGACGCCGGGTTCCTGGTGGCCAGATACGATACGCGCGGCGTTGCCCAGAGCGGCGGCCGCCGCGAATCGGCCGACATCGAGATTCATGCCGACGATGCCCGAACGATGGTGCGATACCTGGACCGCCGCGACGACGTCGATGGCGACCGGATCACCGTGCTTGGGTATGCCGAGGGCGGGTGGATCGCCATGCTCGTCGCCGCCAAAGAACGCCGGGCGGACAACCTCGTGCTGGTCGCCGCGGCGGGAACGACCGGCACCGAGCTAGTACTGGAACAGCAGCGCGCCGCACTCGATCAACTTGGCACGCCGGCCATGGAGCGCGCCGAGAAGATTGGTCTCCAACAGCGCATTCACGATGCCGCGCTCGGCACCGGTTCGTGGGACGGAGTACCGGAAGAGATGCGGCGTCAGGCGGATACAGCTTGGTTCCGCAGCTTCCTGGACTTCGACACGGCCGACACCATGCGGAGGACACGGCAGCCGATTCTGATCATTCGCGGCTCCGAGGACCGTCAAGTCGGTCCTCATCATACCGAGAGTCTGGCGGAGCTGGCACGTGCCAGACGGCGGGACACCTCGGTGGAGCAGGTGACACTGGAAGGACTCGACCATCTGCTCGTGGAGTCCAATTCAGGTTCGGTGACCGATTACGGCGACCTCCGGGACCGATCGGTCAGTCCGTCGGTCATCAACACCCTGACCGATTGGCTGGAGCGTGAACGGTAACCCTCATGTGGATTCTTCGTTCAACCGAAGAGGCGGAAGGTGGACCCTACACGTTCCGGATGACTCCTGGCCGTGTCCGCACGCTGGGCCGTGGTCCGCGCGCCGACTTCGTCCTAGATGCCGCTCTCGTCTCGCGCGCTCACTGTCGCCTGGCCGTCGCCGACGGCGAGCTGATCGTCGAGAACCTCGACAGCACCAACGGAACGTTCGTCAACGACCGCCCTGTCGAACGCTCGAGGATGAAGGTGGGCGACCGGCTCAGAGCCGGACGAGTCGTGCTGACGGTCTCAGCTGGATAGCCTGAACCAGCGGGAGAAGCGGCCCCGCTTCGCCTGCACCCTCCGACGGGGCACCAGTGACGGGGGCTCTCGGTCACCGGACCGAACGGCAAGGATGGCGGCCACGCTGCGTAGCTCGGCAGCCAACGGCACGGCGCTCTGATACCGATCTTCCACCCGCCCGGCCAACGCGCGCTCGACGATTGCGTCGAGCTCGTCCGGCACCGCGGCGTTGACCGCGCCGGGTCGCATCGAAGCCGCCCGACTTGGCCCTGACCCTGGGTTCGACAATGCTCCGTCACCCGGCACCCGCCCGGTGAGAATCTCGAACAGGACAACACCGAGTGAAAACAGGTCGGATCGGTGGTCTGCCGACTCGCCGCGCCGCTGCTCCGCCGCCCGATCACCGGCGGCCCGATCGCCGGGAGACGGCCCGCTTTCTCCTCTTGCCGGGGCCAGAATGCCCGTCGTCCACCGACTCAGCCCGGTGTCCAGCAGCTTGGCATGCCCGCGAATGGTCACCATGATGTTCGCTGGCCTGACGTCGAGGTGCAGCACACCCTGAGCGTGCGCGGCCCCGAGCGCCTCGGCAAGCTGAATCCCCAGATCGAGCGCCCGGCGGACATCGAGCGCCCCCTGGTACGCCTGGTCGAGGGTCTCCCCTGACACGAACTCGAACACCAGGAATAGCTGGTCCGGGGTGTCACCGACCTCGAAGAGCATCGCGACGTTCGGGTGGGAAACCGTGGCTGCGGCGTGCGCGTCCTTCAGGAACCGGGCTCTTGTGGCGGAGTCTGGTCCGACTCGCTCGGTGGCATTCTTGACGAGCACCGTACGTCCGGCCACTGTATCCCGGGCCCTGAACGCCGGGCCCAGGCCGCCATTGCCGACCTGTTCGAGGAGGTTGTAATGTCCGAGCTGCTCTGTCATGCGGGCGCGAGGGTTGTCCGCTACTTACCGGGAACCGCGGGGCGTATCTCGACGCGGCTCGGCAAACTGCGCGGAGGGTGACAAAGCAGATCGAACACTGTCTGCGCGACATCCGACGCAGCCAGCTTCCAGCCAGCGTCTGCGGACTGCTCGTTTCCTGCAAACGTGGTATCGACCGAACCCGGCAACACGCAGCTCACGCGGATACCGTCGCGTCGGACCTCCTGCATCAGCGATTCGGTGAGCGCGTTGAGACCCGCTTTCGAGGCGCAGTAGGCGGTGCCACCGGCAAAAGGATGCTTTCCGGCGAGGCTGCTCACATTGATGATCCAGCCACCGCCACGTTGTTTCATGGCAGGGATCGCCGCCCGGCAACAATGGAAGACCCCCGAGAGGTTTGTCTCGATTGTCTCCCGCCAGTCGTCAACTGCCAGATCGGCCAGCGGAGAGAACCGGCCGATACCGGCGTTGTTGACCAGGATGTCTACTCCGCCCAGTTGCTCGACGGCCGCTCGAATCAGCCGCTCGGCCTGTTCTGGGTCGCGCACATCGGCCGTCTGGGTGACGAGCCGACCGGCTGGAGCCGGCACCGACGCGATGTGAGCAGCCGCCGACTCGAGCGCGTCGGCGGACCGGCCGCAGATCAGGACGTCGGCTCCAGCCGACCGGAGCGCGATGGCGGTGGCGAGGCCGATCCCACGGGAGCCTCCGGTGACAACCGCTGACCGGCCAATGAATTGCGATGCTTCTGTCATTTGAGTATCGATGTGAGCCTGCCTTCATCACCATCCCGACGACGCGACGCCACTGCTGCCATCGGGCATCGGTTCTCAAGGCATATATTACGAATCGACACGCCGTGCTGGCAAGACGACAGGCGACACGGGACACTACAATGTCAGTGACTGACGTCGGCCCTGCGACAGGTCTCGGGCTGACACACGCTGCATACTCGATGTCGATCGTCACGGTCCTCGGAGCCGGTACGCTCGGCGGCACGCTCGCCCACACGCTGGCCGGGCGTGACCGGGTGGGCGCGGTCCGCCTGGTCGACCCGTCGTCGGGTGTCGCGGCCGGCAAGGCGCTGGACATCCAACAAGCCGGGTCAGTCGAGCGGTTCGACACACGGGTGACCGCCGCAGGTGACATCGATGCGGTGATTGGCTCGGCTGCGGTCGTCGTGACCGGCCCGGCCGACACACCGGATGAGGAATGGCGCGGCGAGGTGGCGCTGGCGTTGTTGGACCGGGTCGCGGCCCTGACCCGTCGCACTCCGATCGTGTGTGCCGGCGCCTCGCAAGGACCGCTGGTCGCCGGCTGCGCGCGGCAGCTCGGCATTGATCGCAGGCGCGTCTTCGGTTCGGGTCCCGGGGCACTGGTGTCGAGCCTGCGGGCACTGGTCTCGCTCGAGACCGGCGTCTCACCGGGCGAGATCTCGATCAACCTCCTGGGCGTGCCTCCGGCACACCCGGTCGTCCCCTGGAGCTGTGCCACGATCGGCGGTTATCCGCTCGAAGACACCCTGTCGCCGCCTCAGCTGGCGCGGCTGCGGCATCGTCTCGAACAGCTCTGGCCACCCGGACCCTTTGCCTTGGCGTCGGCCGCTGCGCGTGTCGTAGAGGCGCTCGTAAATGGCGGGTCGCGGCGGAGGTTCGCCTGCTTTGTCGGTGAGGGCTCACAAGAAGGGCCTGGCGCCCGGTCGGTCGACGTCACTCTCGGTCCAGGTGGTATCGAGAGCATCCTGACACCGACGCTCAGCAGCCTCGAGCAGGTAAGGCTCGACAACGCGCTCAGCGAGCCTTGATAATCGCGGAAGGTGGCCGGACCTGGGGGATGTGGCGCAGGCCATCAGGCCTTCCATGAGAGGACCAGCCGGTGTCAAGCCGGTCAGGGACCCTGGCTTCCATCCGCACTCTTGAGGGGCCCTGTCGAGCCCGGTGCACGTTGAGGTCCGATCGTGGCCGGGCGCTGCTAT
>MPLZ02069441.1_pt1 | contig 36342 bp, 28 predicted proteins | sample 1617311 | NCBI WGS metagenome assembly MPLZ02 (sample SAMN05944806, study PRJNA350692) | marine metagenome | biome: marine; feature: ODZ; material: water; isolation source: 160 m water sample filtered on 0.2 um supor filter | place: Pacific Ocean | collected 2012-04-08 | depth 160m m | reverse complement strand
TTTAATTTCACCGGTATTATATCGTAATCAAAATCTTCTGTAGCATATATTTTAATCCTTTCAGATAAATGATTTAGTGTATAATTGTTCTTTCCATTATAACATAAGTCATCTGATATGTCAAACAGCTGGAGAGACCTTTTATCTCCAGCTATCCTCAATCCACGACCTATACTTTGGAGTACTTTTATTTGTGATTTGTAAGGAGAAGCAAATATTATATTATGTATTCGTTTGATATTTACACCTAAAGAGAATGTTCCATATGAAGCTACTATAATACAGTTATCATTTTTTTCTACTAACCCTCTGATATCCTCTCGGTCTGCTGTCGGAGTAGCTCCATAGACTAGATACACTGGCCTATCATCATCACACCTATTAACAATATTCTCATGCAATGGTAACAATTGCTTTTCTACATATTGAGCTAACAATAAAGTATTAGAATCTAATGATGATGCTAAATTAGCAATAAAATTATTTCTTGCTTCATGTGTAGATAGATATTCCATTTCTTGCTGATAAGTTTTACTTTTCATCAGCATTTTATTTCTCTTTGTGTGCTCTAATACTAACACATGGATGTGGAGATTAGAAAGCTCTTTTCTTTCTATTAATTTAGATGTTGTTGTAACTTGCTCATGTACATTAAATAAGCCTTCTAACACAAGACGGTGTATCTCTGTGCCATCTAATGTGCCTGTAAGACCTACACGATATCTACAATCATGTAACTTGGTCATAATACCAGTTAAAGATTTGGCCTTCGCAAGATGAGCTTCATCAACAAAAACTGCACCAAATTGATTGAAATATCCTTTGGGTAATTTATAAATGGATTGCCATGTGGAAATGACAACCTCCTTATCTGTATTCTTATTAGATCCAGCATATAATCTGTGACAATATGTATCCGGAAACCAACCATAATCAGCAAAATCAGAATACATCTGTTCTACTAAACTTGTCGTTGGTACAACTATAAGTATTTTCTTTTCTTCAAACTTCTGTACATAATATCTAACTAGAGCATAGACAATGAAAGATTTGCCTGATCCGGTAGGAGAAAGAATAAGCCCACGGCCGTGTTCTAGAATATTATGTATAGCTTCTATTTGATAATCTCTTGCTCTGAATTTTCCCTTCTCAATAGACCTAATAAATTTTTTGGTGAGATTTTTATCCACCTTCTTCGGCACAAAATCTTCTGAGAGTTGGACTTTATGGCCCTGTTCCTTGAGAAACTTGCATACATACGGTAATAATCCAAAATAGATTTTGCCAGTACCAGGAGAGAATAATCTGATTTTACCGTCCCATATTCTTCGTCTGACGGACGGCATGAACTTCGCATTTGGAACTTCAAACGTAAAAAATTGACCGAGTTCTTGAGCAATACTTGGCTCACATCTAATTCTGATATATACTTCATTAAATTTTTCAATAATAACAGACACAACTATTCACCATGTAAGAATTTCTTCCATTCTATAGTATTACGAATGTTCCAATTTCTGTTATTAATCTCCCTTAATATTCTTTCCAGATAGTCTACTATCTGTTTAGTATAAGCCATTCTCTGGCTTAATTGTTGCAACTCACCATCAGCTTCTAAATAAATGCCAATGTCAGCTTTGAGTATTTTTAAATCAAATGGTTTTTCAGCATAAACTTCTGCTGGAGCCTTACCAGTATAATACTCCCATTTCACACGATACAATATTTTATAATCATCTTTCAGTTTTTTATACTGTAATGACTGTTGTGTATAATATTTCAAATACTTGTTATGTAGTTGTGGAGTCCGAATTGACTCCAAATCTAATTCAGTATCATCAATTTTCAAATCACGTTCTACTTCATTATATAAATCATCTATCTTCATCATCTTCACCTAAAAAAAGGGAATCAGCTCGCCGAATATATTATAAATCTATGTAATCTTCTTTAATGTTTAAAAAAGATTCTACACCAAATTCATCACTCACGCATCGGCCAGCGAGCCGTTCCAAAATTATTTATACAGATTCTATATCAAACCAGCTAAAAGCAAAGGTTAAATCACAAGTTAAATAACTTGTATCAGGTTCTTGCTGGCTATATTCTAGTGAACCTATACTAATTGGGAAAGATTCATACATTGTTATCTTAGCAGCAGGATTATTCTTACTATTAAGAATCGTTACTAAGATATCGCTGTACAAATCCCTATCACCATCCTGATACTCAACCCCAACTTCGTTAACTTTAGTAACACTTCTAGTTATATTATCAGGCCGTTCTAATTTATTAAATTGCTTATGGCGGGATGGAAAACCAATATTTTTCAACCACTCATACATTTCAATATAATTTTGATACTTCTCATCTACCAAAAATGAAGCACTAAAAGTATCATACTGAAGCTTATCTCCAACCAAAGGCATATCTACAAAAGGTGTCGCCTGATTTGCCTGTCCTAAACTAACTCCGGGTATATTAACCCTAGTGCAAAAATATTCAGTAGTTGGGAAAATAGGCAAGAATAATTTAAATTGATTACTCTGTGCATAATCAAGCACATCAGGCTGCCTCTGTAAGGGATTTATTTTACCCATTTATTTTATACCACCGCAGTTGTTGAACCGGTACCAATCTCTAGAATGATGGTGTAATTTGATGCTGTTCCTTTAGCAATAGTAAGATCACCTATTGGTGTGCCAGCGTTATTAGCAATCACAGGAGGATTTTGTGTAAAATTCCAATTGCCATTGCCTGATAATCTGCATGCTACAGCGTCTGCTGTTCCTTTCCATGTTATGGTAATATCACCACTTGCCATAGTCCACATAATACGTCTAATGGTAGCTGTACCATCTTCAGGTATGTTTGTTGCTGAATCTGAAGCATCAATTGTTGTTGTATCAGCACTATTACCTTCAATCTTTATAATGTAGCTGCTTTGCTTTCTGTTTTTTAAAACTTGTGTTGTAGTTGCCATTTCAATTTCTCCTTTTAGTACCCGTAGAGCTCATCATACGGAAAAATACTATTTGTTCTTTACTATTTATGACACCAACTACATACAACCTTATGAAAATCATACATCTCCATCATTTTTTCAGCTTGTCTTTGAGCTATTTTCCTTTCATGTTCATTATCATTAGAATCTATATCAGCTCGAGCTAATGCTGACTTAACCTTTCTTACATTAGGATCAGTATAATTAACTTCTTCTAAAGACCTCCACATTCGCTTAGATTCTTTAGATGGGAAATATAATTCTAAACATTCTCCACATATGTATTGATCTTTAAACTTGTACAATTTATCTAATCCCGATTGGTACAGAATTGGTACATTGCAGCCAAAAAAAACTCCGGCCGAAGCCGGAGTTGAAATAAGGTTACCCTTAATTTTATTTTTGGTTATAAAGCAACCTATACTTCTTACATCAAATTGGTAATCTGAACCCGACGGTAGTACACGTTAGAATTCCGGTCACCAGCACCGTTTTTCTGAGCGGTGGACTGAGCGAAAGGATTAACCTGCATTCCATATCTCGTTTTGAACCCTATTTTAGGCTGGAAGGAATTTTCACCGACCGCACGGACCATCTGCAACGGAACGTAAGGACAATAGAACAAGCCAGCATCATAAGGCGATGTGCCCTTGTAACCAACAATATAGAATTGGTTAGCGGATGCACCAGCTGGAGTACCTGCAGTTGGGTAAGGAGCTGACATATTTGCATATGGATCAACATAAACCTTAAACCGACCGTTTAGGGTACCTGCGAAAGTGTTACCTGTGGAATCTACTGTAAGACTATCAGAAATGCCTGATGTATAGTCTAGTAGACCGGCCATCGTAAGAGCAGAAGCAACGTCAGCAGAGCAAAGGATAATGTTACCCTTTCCGCGGCGTGTGTCACGAGCAATTACGTTTGCATCACGTTCGATAGCGAACATAAGGCCTTTGAACTTCTCAACACTCCAACGACCGTTGGAGTCTGTATCTAGATCAAAAATGCCAGGCGTTGTTGTGTTAACAGCAGCACCCATAACAGAGTTGAAATAGATTGTGCGGATTACTTCACGGTTGATTTCAGCAAGAATTTCAGAACTTAGAATATTAGCAAGTTCGGTTTCTGCGTCTAGACCATGAATCGCTTTGAGGTCCTGAGCAAGTTCCATCGTGTACTCAGCTTTGAGAGCCCGTGACTTCGCAGTTACGGTTGCTTTCTCAATACTGAATGCCATCTCTGCGAAAGCATTGGATGAAGAATCACCCAGAGCTTCAGCAGCAGCGGTGGACATTGCTGTACCTGCAGCGTAGTTAGTTGTCGTTAAGGCCTTTAGTACATCTGAGCCAACGTGTGTGCCTGTACCAGCAAATTTGGTGTCAGGTTCGTTAAACAATGCCTCTGTACCGGACTGTGAAGTATAACGAGCTTTCATCGCAAAGATAAGTCCTGTAGGACCTGTCATTGGCTGAACACCGCATACATCATAGGCGATAAGTGAAGGCATGGCACGGCGAACTAGCGAAATTAGGATTGGATCCCAATTTGCAACTGCCGAACCTGTTGCGTTTGTAGGAGCAGTTTCTTTAAGAAAATCTGTATCTTCTTGTAGAGCTCGCTCTTGGTTTTCTAGGATTACAGTTGTGACTGCCCGACGATAAGCATCTTTAATCTCGGGGAGGTCAGGATGCTGTAATACTGGCTGCCATTTTTCCTGTAAGTGTTCCGTTTGAAACATTATAGTTTTCTCCCTATTTTTTAATGGTTCACGTTACCAGCACGTTTTTCATTGCGGGCAATTGCGGACATATATCGTGACATAGTATCGGACATATCTGAATCTTCCGTACCCTCGACTGTTGCCGCTGTTTCTTCATTACTTGCTACAGCTTTTGGAAAATATCCTTCCTTGATTTGGTCGACTTTCTTGCGAAAATCTTCCTCATTTTCGTAATCAATATTTTCTACTAAACTTGCAAACTTTTCCACTTCTGTATCAGCAAGATCAGAAGCAACATCGAGAAGAATCTCATTTCTCTTTAAGTTATTATTCTCTTGAACAAGCTTAACATTACTTTCCATAACATCGTTTAACTTACCTTCAAGCTCGTTAGCATTTTCAGCTGCGGCATCAAGCATATCAAACTGATCATCAGGGATAGCAATATTATGCTCTTCAAAAAGAGCTTTGAGACCTGAAATGAAATTTTCTGTAATTTCTGTTTTGAGCGCATGCTCAACAGCAACTTCATTATTATTCATCCATTCTTCTACAACATAGTTGAGGTAACCATCAACTTTTTCTGATAGTTCCTCCTGTACATCTCCAATAGTTGAATTAAACCTTTCAGCATAAGAAGCATCAATCGCTTCAAGCTCTTCACGGATCTTAGCCTTAACAGCAGCTTCAAAAATTGTAGCAGCCTTTAGTTTAAATTCATCTGAAAAATCATCCTCACCTTCTGTCAATGCAGCAACATCGTCACTGAAATCCATATTAGCAATTCGATCTTCAATTGTTACTTCGTTAGAAGCTTCTTCCTGATCTGCCTCGGATACAACCTGAGAATCTTCCGATTCTTCGTGTTCTACTTCTTCACGGGCACCAGCCTTCATTTCACCACTACCGTCACCCATAGGTTTCGGAGAGGCATTAGAAGGCTTACCTTTGCGAGGTAGGTCTTTTGATTGAGAAGCTTTTTTCGAAGCCTCTTTACCAGGATCGGAAGGAGCATCTGGAGAAACAACAGCAGGACCCATGTCTTGCACTTCACCAGGTAACCTTTCAGGCTTCATGGCTTTAGCAGCATGTTTCGTGGGTTCATCTGCCGCTACTTCAGCTATTTGCTCATCACCCGTAAGTTCTTCAGCAGCAATAGCTTCTAGTTCAGCATTTTTATCTGTCATGGTTAGATAACTCCCTGTTTGTTTATAATACAATGATTATTTATAATTTTTAAAGCTTTGACATAAAATCTGCAAATAACCTTATTTGTTTTTCTTCTAGATTTTTTGTTTTCTTCTCTAATTCTTTACGGTATTCTGCAATTCGTACTTCCTTTACAATACCATTATCCCAAATCCATTCTTTACCTTCCATAACACCTTCTACGAAAGCATTAGGCGCAGATGGATCTGCAACAATATCAGCCGCAGTTGCTAAATAAAAATCATCTTTAACAACTTGCATACCGTCTCGTCTAGGCTCTAATGAACCCATACCTCTTGACGAAACACCAAGTTTGGCACCCTCATCAATAAGATTTTTTACAATCTTACCATAAGGTGTATCCATAATTTTTGCTTCGCCAATAAAATTTTTACCATCAGGATATAACCTTGTAATCATATGTGATACTCTTTCAAGGTTCACCGTAGGCCCATCAGGATGTCCTAACTCTCCAAAAGCACGTTTCTGATTAACATATTCCTTATTATATCTACCAACTTCTTTTTCTAAAATAGAATGAGGATACATTCGATTGTTACGATTCTTTATATCAGATTGCATAAACACGCCCCTGATATTATAATTTTTAGAACCATCAGCAGATGCTTCCGTAACATATTCCACACTTTCAACGTGTTCGGATATTAGTTTCATTTTTCTTCCTCAGTCTCCTCAGGATTTCCTGTAATTCCCGTATCAATAGGTTCATGTGTAACTTCGGCACTCATATCTGCAAATGCAGTACTAGCTAATCGCACTTTAGCATCATCTAAACTAGCTTGAATTTTTGCCGTCATTGCATCATTAAAATCACCAGAAGCTTTGGCTAAATCGCCTTGTGTTAATGCGTCTACCATGCCCTCTATACTTCCTTTGCTCATAATTTTTCCCTTTTATCTATTTATGTAAAATTAGATCCTGAATCATTTTCATCTTCATCTTCATCTTCAAAATCTGCGGGGTCTTGACCAAACTGTCCAACTGGTTCACCAAACCCACCTTCAGGTCCACCTAAATCTGTTCCAGCATCTGTCGCAATAGTACCATCTGCTTTTTCAGATTTAATTTGTTTATCTATTTGTGCTACATCTTCATCAGTTTGTTTCAGAACATTCTTCCTGACCCATTCAACTGAAAAATAGGTACCAATATATTCTGTAATAACATTAAGTTGATCAACACGTTCCTTTAACAACTCAGCGTCCTTTAATTCATAAAAATGGTTATCATCATTAAAATCATAAATGATAAACTCTCTGACTTTATCCCAATCTTCTGGCGTAATAATGCCTTTCAGAATCAATTGTGTTTTTAATACATCTTGGAATAAACCACAGAACCTCTTTCGTGTTTTTTGAATGAATTTACTAAACTTAATTTCATCTCTAGTAATTTCAGCAGACCGGCCCATATTAAAGCCTGTATCTGAAATTAATCGTGATGACGGAATGTTTAATGAGCGATATAACTTCTCTCTAAAGTAATTGATATCTTCTATTTCACCTAAATTTTGACCACCGCCAAGTGTTGTAATTTCTGTACCTCTACCACCTTCTCTACGTGGCAACCAGAAATCCTCCAACATCGACATTTGATTACGGTCATCTTTAATCTCACCTGAAGAAGCATCATACACTACCTTATTACGATAGCGATTCATAATATCTTTAAGATAAGCTTCTGCCTTAGGCTTAGGGAGATTACCTACATCAATATAAAAGATTCTACGTTCTGGAGCTCGACTGATTCTGTAAATAACCAGAGAGTCTTCCATCATACGGAGTTGGTTTGTAGGTTTAATTGCCTTATGTAGATGGCCATAAACCTGTTTTGTTGTGGGGTTAAATATACCAGAAGTACAATATGTAATAGCGTCCGGAGAAATCTGAATTCCCTGTGAGTTAACACCTCCTTTAAGATTTCCAGGTATACCTTGAAAAGCAGGATAAACTCCAGCTTCATTATAGATATAAAATTCTTGAACTTTTTTAACTAAATCAACACCTTCTTTAGAAACTCCGTCCCTTCCTTTCCCTTTCTCTACTACACGAACCTTCTTGATAAATTTAGGATCAATATAACGAATTTCTGTAATACCTTTCCGTGGAGAGGTATCTTCAATCATTTTATGATAGAAAACTCTTCCGTCGATATACCATCTTCGGAATATATTGTGTCCATTATTTTTCCAGTCCAACAAACGTAGAATTTCGTTAAACTCCTCTATAAGCTTTTTCTTAATTGCGGTTGATAATTTAGTATTATCTAAATTCAACTTAACAGAAACATCTGTTTCGTCCGCAGTTATAGCTTCATTGACTATATCATCAATTGCTTGATCACATTCGGGAGCTTCAGCAGTTACACGATATTTTTTAATTAAATCCCAATCGTTCTTTGCTGCCTTATCTATGTTTATGTATTGGCTGAAAAAACCAGCACCGCCAGAAATATCTAGGGTGCCTTCTTCGTCAGAAGGGGCGACAAAGGACTTAGCCTTCGTCGCCTCTTTCTTCCGTTTTATTTCGTATCCAAAAAAATCTGCCATAATAATATTTATACAGCTTCAGCTAGTGATTTTTTATTTTACTGTGTAATAACTTATTAGGTGCTACCAATACCTGTACCGCCCGGTCCTGTAGTCATATAATTAAATCGGAACGTTGCTCCGTATTCCTCCACAGTATCATTTGAATCGAAAGCGAGCTCAATAGCATCAACTGTAGTGGGCCACAAATTGTAAAGCTTTGCGGTCCATACTACTGAACCTTCACGATTCATTTGCCTTACATCTGCTGTGCCATAATAACCAGCACCCATAGCAGTAGTAGAAGATCCAACGTCAGCAATAGCATGACTCCAACGTTCTAAACCAGAACGAACAGACCAACCAGCATCATTGAGTATGGTTACTGTCCAAGCATCATATGTGCGATCACCAGCAAGAAAAATCTGACGACCACGATATGGTACAGTTACTTCACCAATCGTCATCGCAGGCATTTGAGCCGCTTTACACAAGAATGAAAATGGTTCTGGAGATACACCTAGACCAGAAACAGACACTTCAAACTGATTAGGACGAGCACCACCACCAGCGAGTCTATTTACAAACGCATTTAAATTAGCCATTTGTCATATCCTCCTAAACTCGACCAACAACTTCATCGAAATCAACACCTGTTCGGGTTGCGATGAATGTTAGTGTTACAAAGTTGATTGAACGTGCAGGTTTAATATAAATGTCAGCCCGGAATTCATTGTTATCAATTACCTGTGGGGTATTGTTTGTTGAATCACAAACAGTTAGAAAATCAAAAATACCACGGCGTGCCTGTATATCTCTTAGATAGGGGTCTACCATAGCTCTGAAATTATCCCGTGTAAACTGATCATTGAACTCAAAGAGTACTGTACGAGCAGCAATCTTACAAGCTTCTTCTACCGTTAAGAATAACCTACGAACGTTAATGCGACTAAAAGCACTATTTTTAGATAGTCCAGTTTTATCGCCGAACAGGAGAGTACCTTCACCGGGGAACGTAACAACAGGGTTGATACGAGCACGATAAAGTCTATCACGTTCTGTTTGAGTTGGATTGAAAGCAAGAGCAATCGAACCGCGGATTTGACCACGTGTTAGTCCTGCAGGTGACCACCATGGATCTTCAACCGCATCAGTGTGAGCACACAGTCCGGCAATATGGCCGCAAAGAGGCACCCAACGATAAACGTCATTATACTTATCAAACTGCTTCGTATAACCACTATCGAATACCGTATAGGATGAACTTGACAGAGCATCAAAATATCCTTTGACGTTCTGTGATTGTGTATAAGTTTTAGCGATATTAACAACATCACTCCGATCAGGAGAGATGAAACCAACACAGTCCTTACGTTTCTCAACGAGGTCTGTAATGTAAACGCCTTGTGTTATTGCACCGGTATTACCTACTGAAGCAGGACCAGCAATTACTAAATTAACATCTTCTGTATCAGCATCTTCAAACGCCTTATAAGCGATTTGGCGATTTCCTTCAGTAGGACTAGTTGTATCACCAGCACCACTTACACCTTCAGTTCGCTCAAAATCATTTGTTGCATCATCAAATGTTACACCTGAAGCAGGCTGACCCCAGTTTGTAGCGCCGGCGGGGTGATCCAGCCAGTAAATATATTCAGACTGATCAGCTAAAACATTCAGATAATAATTTTTTGAACCATCGTCTGTTAGTGCATCAGAAGCTTTTGATACCGATTCCCATTTCTCTAATATTTCTCCAGGTACACCAGAAATCTTACCATCTTTATCACTAATGATAATGTGCATTTCATCTTTTGAACCAGAACGATCAGATGCATATGTTGATGTTCCAGGTTTGTTAGAGAACTGATCAGCATATTCCCATCTCCGATCAATGTCTGTATCATCAGCTATAGCGCCAGATAATCCTGTAGCACCGCTAGCTGGATATCGTTTAATTGTTACATCATGTGTAGCTATACTAACTACCTGATAATGTTGTCCATTAGCTTCCTGTAAATAGATAATATCATTATCATTTAATTTTGTTCCATCATCTACTGTAATTACAGTATCGCCTGCAGCAGCTGATGCATCATTAATCTTTACAACTGCAGCTTCTTCAAAACCTTCTGCATCGTTGCAAAATGCCACTCTTAGGCTATTACCCCAAGAGCCAGCTGTTCTTGCTGCCCACATACCGTTTCCGATAGGTGCTGACCCATCAGCATAAGGACCGCTTGTACCATCACCGTCCATATAATGGGTTTTATTTTTGATAAGAAGGCCAGAACCCTTTTCAGTAGCATTCAAGGCGCCTGTAACCAAAATTCTTACCACCTTTAATGTATTACTATAAAGTAAGAAGGAAGCTGCCGTAAACCAATATTCAAAGTTTGTGGTGTTTGGCTTACCAAATATATCTACTAATTCACTTTCAGTAGAAACTGTGATAACTTGCTCAATCGGGCCTTTAATAGCCGGAATAGCAAGAGCACCAATACTAGTTGGCTCACTTCTTACGGAAGTTGTAGCATCCTTTTCTTTTACAGCAACACCAGGTGAAACTAGATCGACCATTTTTCCATTTCTCCTTGGTTGAGTTTAAATAATATAATTGTTTTCAATTCTTTCATAGTTATTTATTATTTTCATGTTTTCCAAAACAGTAATTTATACACACTTGTGTATAAATATACATAAATAGTTTAAACTAGGTTTACACAAGTGTATACAAAACAGAGAAGAATAGATTTAATTCAAACCTTTGAAGGTTTAGAATGTGAAATATGTGGCCATCCTGAGGTGCAGAATTTGGTATGGTATCCTCACCACAAAAAGATAAGACATAACCTCCTTCGTTTTGGTAAAAGGTCTGAAGAATTTGAAGATGCTAAAAAACTAATAGAACAATCTATACCTGTCTGCTTACACTGCCGAGAAGATAGATATTATGCCCTACTTATTGGTGAAGATAAAGACCCTAGATGGCCTATGATTATAATTATAGATTAATGTGTTTCTACATCAAATACATTTGGCATACCAGTAGGTCTCCAATAATCACCATCTTCATCAACAAACGCAGCGTCTAAATCTAAAATTCCATCATCAATAAATCCAAACGGAGCCATATCAGCTTCTATATTTTCCTTTTGACTTTCAAATAACCTCTTACGGATATCCTCATCTGTCATTTCTTTAAAGTATTGTTGATCTGTTAACCAAGCAAAGAATACTAGACACATCACCAAATCATCTGATGCACCTTCTTCAGCCTCAAAAGATTGTCCTTTTTGTATGAAATTAGACAACTCTACTATAACATCAAAATCATGTATCTCTAACTTATCACCTTCTATCAACTGTTTAAGATTAGAACAACCTATACGTTTGAGTGATTTAGTTGTTCTTATACCTAAATCGGTTGCAGAATCTCCAAAGCCACCACCAACAACTTGACCTAAACGTCCTCTCAATTGAGTCATTATAATATTTTCATAGGCCATATCATAATGTAAAGCGTCTGCAACTTGACCACCTATATCATTTATCTCCACCAATAGATGTGCATTATTATAATTACGAGCAACCTTATGTATAATCTCAGGAAATATAAGAGGTTTAATTTCATTACTACGATATTTAGCAACTAATTTGTATGGTAGAGTTGTAATATCAAGTACCACAAATGCGGAATAATCTTTTGATCCGCCCCTTGCAACATCTACAGACACACAATAATCGTGTTCCTTTTCGGGCCTCTCAAATATATCTAACCCTGCATTTTTCTCTATAGGTTCCCAATAAGGCATTTCTTGTAATTTAAGAACCGATATGAGAGTATCAATTGAACCCAAGAATGAACACTCAAACTCCTGTTGAAACTGTCGTTCCGATGTATTTGCTATCGTAGATTCTTTCCACTTTTCATCTCGGCCTGGTACTTCTGACCAGTGTACCTCTATAGGTATGAACTCACTTTTTTCATTTACAGCATCCATCCACATTCTATAGTACATATTCATCCCATGTGGTGTAGACACAATCATCACTTTAGATGATTTACCTGATGTGATTGTAGGATATACAGAAGCAAAAAACTGTTCTGCTATATGTGATGGGATAAAAGCAAACTCATCAAGGAAGATGATGTTGAATGTCATACCACGAATAGCAGATGCCGACGTTGACGCCGCTATAATTCTAGAACCATTCTCCAGTTCAAGTGAACCTTTGTTCCAGTTCAGAACTCCCATCTGCATCCATGATGGTAGATTCTCATATGCAAGTTGGAATCTAGCCAACAAATCCCTAGCTGTTGAAGCTTTATTAGCTAGAATAGCTACATTTGTTGATTCATTAAAGATAGCAAAGTGTATCAAATAACCAATGATAGTAGTAGACTTACCAGACTGTCTAGGTAGTTTACATATCGTAAAACGATTATTATGGAACGTACCTATAATTTCTTTTTGAAATGGATATAATTTAAATGGAATAAGACCTTCGTCCAAACTGATAATCTTTACATATTCTTCTATGAAATAGATTGGATCTTTAGAACACCTAATAAACTCAGCTAATTCCTTTTCTCCATATTCGGATTGAGTTAATGCTGATTTAAGATTAGGATTTCCTTTATAAATTTCAACCATCAGATTTATCTTTTAGGAGAGCTTGAAGTTCTTTAGTTGAACCAACAAATAAGGCATTAGTAACACTTTTCGGACCTGTATCTGGAACCTCTTTTAATCTTTGCATCTTCTCTTGTAAGTCTGCTAGTCTTTCTGTCACTTCCGATACAGTCTTAATCAATTGACCTGCAACTTCATAGGTCCTAGGGTGCTCTTGTTCTTTTGCTAAGTCTAAGATACCTGTAATAGCATCCTGACCACGTTCAATAAGGTTATAAAAATTTTCTCTACTATATCTATAGTCTACGTCAGTATCCACTTCCCGCTCAGTGGCAGTCATTACAGCCGTCGCTGGCCGTGCAGCCAGGGGCTTAGGATCTAATACCTCTCTTTTTATGTTTTTTGCTACTCCAAGAGCGTCACTAATCGCATCATCTACATTATTCATAATCAAGTCCATTCACTTATAGTTTCATTAAATCCAAAATCATCCGCATCTGGTGACGATGGCGGCCTAGTTGCTTCAACGACAATTCGGTGGTGTCGTGAAGGTGTTTCTGCTGGCAAATCTGGATATATATCCACTTGCGCTTTTGTAATCTGTTCTTGTGTACTAACTGGACCATAAACATACGTTTTAGCACTAAAACTCAAAGTATAAATTATAGCCCTACGTTCTGTAAAATCACCAGCATAAGTATCTTCATAATTAATATCATTTAAAATTATTGGAACATCTCTAACGATAGACATTTCAGGAATTTCTTTGATAGTTACAGTATATTCTGGCTGAAAGTATGGTAGTATCTGTTCAACAATTTGAATACCATCATCACTATTCTTAGCCATAACAAACAATTCAAAGTTTACATTATAAGGAACAGGAGTATACTGAGTAGTCATAGACTTTAGTTTTTTAACAGTATCTTCTTTAACCCTTTTATGTTTAATAATTCTATTTAATTTTCTCGCAGGATCATATGTAAATCCTTGAATCTCAAATCCTATACGAGGAAGAGTAATAGCTATAGATTGTGTCCCAGCTGGGTCTTGTTCTAATCTAGTGATAAATTTTTGTTTCGGGCCATACGCTAAAGGCACTTTCAAAGATTGTGTCTTTGTTCCTGATTTACTTTTTCTAAATATACTTATGTTGTTAAATAATGAACCAAAAGCTATAATAGTTTTTCTAAACGATTCATTATAAAAATGTTCTCCGAGCATTACATACCCTCCGTAGGTTCACCAAAAGGATTCTTCTCACTAAAATCAATTATTCCGTCTATAGATTCGGTCCCTATAGCTTCATCTTCAAAGAAATCATTATCCGCTTGTGGCATTTGTTCTTCAATGTTAAAGTTCTCTAATATTATATAGTATTCATCACCTTCATCATCTTCATAAAGGATAGAATCAACACCAACCTCATCTTCACAGATTATATTATCACTATCTGTTTCATCTATTATCAATCCGGTAGTAGTTAAATCTGTTCCTGCTTCCAAGCGAATTGCCTCATTATATGTAAAGGGACTTTCACCAATAAGATTCCAATTTCTAGGATCAAGGGTATGTTTTTCTTCAATATTATCAATTTCAGGAATTCCAGTATTAATTTCTTGACTTGAATATTCATAAGTTCTACAATATAATTTATATACAGGAAGATTATCTATCTGATAAAATGGATCATCATGGTCTACAAAACTTATTATAAATAATTTTTTTACTGTTGGATGCCATATTAAATCTCCTTCATTAGGTCGACCAGTTCCCAACATATCAGATAGATACTCTGTATCTGTTAATGCTGTTGATGATCCTGTGCCTGAAGCTGCAATTAAAATATCTTCCCAACGCCTACGAGATACTACAAAGGTTGTTTCATCTCTAACTTCTAAACCGAACCTTGTAATAATTTCCTTTTCACCCTGATATCCTTCTGGAGTTTCCATCCACATTTCCATAGGATAAGCATTTTCATATTTACTGAGAGTATCCTCTCCTAGGAGATCATCTTCGTTTACGAGGGTTCTAGGGAGATAGTAGCAGTCGTGCCCAAAAATCCCCAAAGCTTCTATGACTAAATCTTCGTAAAGCAGCTGTTCGTTAGTCGTCCCTTTAGTGAAGTAAAGATTAGTTGGCACGATTAATTATCCAATGTCGAAATGGAGTGGCTCTTCCCACGTTGTTTTCGATTCTTCTTCTAACTTTATAATTGTGTCCTTAGCATCATTATATATTGTTTCACCATTCATAGTAACTCCACCCAACATAGTTACACCTTGAAACTTGATAAGATTCTCTCCCCACTGTTTCTTTATAAGAGCTGTTGAATATCTTTTTAACCACAAATTGTCATATACATCAGTCCAGGTTGTAGGATCTAATTTTCGATAACATTCTATAATAATATGCTCTCCTATCTGAACATCATCACCCCAATCCATATTAATATAAAGCCTATTCTTATGAGTATTAAACTGTAAAGGCTTTTCTCCTATTAAAATCATATCTAAATAATCTAAATGCCACATGGTCATTTGATAATGAATAACTGATTCAGATGAAAAATCATACAGGTCATTCAATCTTAACTGATAACGAACATCAAACATATTAAGATTGCCTCTATCACTAAACGGCAGAACTCTCAATACACTTTGAACCGCATCAGGCATTACTAAAAATCCTTTCCCTGTTTTCCAATCTGTTGTTATTCCACTATCTTTTATATCTGTGGCCGTTTCAGATTCATCAGTGCCAGACCTAGTAACATCAGCTTCTGTAATTAAGTGTTTAAGATAACAACGCTCCATACCACTATACTGAAAAGTATAAAAGAATTGGAGCGCTTCATCAACTCTATCATCAACTTGATCATCATCAACGTTGATTTCTAAAACAGGCGCTCCTAATTTTCGTAAGCACCAATCCTTTAATGTAGATTTAGAATTTGGTATAGCCATTAATATGTTCCGCCATCTATTACATTAGTCCAATCTGGAGTCCCAGAGTTTGAATATAAAAAGTAACCATCCGTTCCAGCTGCTGTTGCCTGTATATCCGTACCACTGTTACCATAAAGAATGCCATTAGCTGTTAATGAAGTGACTCCAGTACCACCCTCTGTCATCGGCAAAGTACCTGTTACCTTTGTAGTTAAGTCTATACTACCTGCAAGTTGAGCATTTGATACACCTAAACTCTTAATGGTAACATCACCAGCAGCTACACTGAAATCAGCAGTATTAAATTTAGCAATACCTTTATTGGTTAAACTAGCATCTTCGCCGGATACTGTTAATGTTCCAGCAGCATCATCATAAATGTGATTGATACCTTCGCCTGACTGGAAGAGATTGTTACCAACTTCATCATCAATCGCTTCATTACTAGCATAAATGTTTGTAGTGCCCTGAGCAATATCATCAGAGTTTAGAGATAATGTACCACCCAATGCAAGAGTATAACCTTGAAGTGTAACTGAATTATTATCTAACTGTGTATTGGAAACGCCGCCTGATTTAATACTAACAGCACCTGTAGTAACATCGAAATCAGTATTAGCAAATGATGCTATACCTTTATTACTATCTGTAGCATCTTCAGCTGCAATTGTAAATGTGTTAGCAGAATCATTGTATGTTGTAGTGATACCCTCACCGTCTTGTACTAAAGAATCAATGCGGTCATCAACACGCTCATCAGTATAAAATAGGTTTGTACCTTCAGCAAAATCATCTGTATCTAGGGTTAATGTACTGCCCAAGGACAATGAATTGCTGTTTATTGTTACTGAACTATTAGTTAGTTTAGCATTTGCAATTGATCCTGTAAGCATCGAATTGGTTACACCCAAAGCCTTAACTTGCAATGTATCAGCTGAAACTTCGATAGATGAATTGTCTACTGCAACATCTAATGTGTTGCCTGATTTGGTTAATGCCTCTCCAGCAATTACTTGACCTGCACCTGAGAACTGTGATACTGGTAAATTTGTCGTGCCGATTGTCGGCACACCATTATGTGTAAATGTATATCCATTGTCTTTACCTATAGTACCTTCTTCAACAAATACGAATGTGCCACCATCTAGTTCTTGTGATGGATCACCATCTGCATCTGTAGCTCTAGTCAATACCCAATTCGCAGCACCACTACCAACTGTTGTTACTGTATAGATACCATTCTCAGTCTGTGCAGTTTGATCTTTAACTAGTACTCTATCATTAAGAGATGCAGCAACACCATCTACTGTAAATGCGGCCTGAGTACCATTGTTAGTTAATGTGGCACCAACACCCAATGTACCGTTAGCATATGTGCCAGACAAGTCAGCCGTTGTGGCCATTCTAACCGAATCTTTAATATCAAGACCACTCTTTACGGCATCAACATATTGTTTGGTAACAGCATCTGTTGTTTGAGTTGGATCTGCAAGATTAATAATTCTTGCACTATTAACATCAACTGATCCAGTTCCATCAGGATCTAGAAGTATATCTCCATCAGTATCAGTAGAACTAATTGTATTACCATCTAACGTTAGATTATCAACATCTAAAGAAGTAACACCATTCAGATCGGTAATTGTATCACCCAAATTAATAGTATCACTACCCAACACTATAGTAGAGTTGCTTAGTTTAGCATTATCAATAGAACCAGCAAGTTGTGCATTAGATACTCCAAGAGCCTTAATACCAACAGCGCCAGTAGTTACTGTAAAATCCGTACTGGCAAATGAAGCTACACCCTTATTAGAGTCTGTAGCGTCCTCTGCATCAATCGTAAATGTACCAGCACTATCGTTATAAGTTGTGGTGATACCTTCACCATCAACAACTAGGTTACTTACACGGTCATCAACACGTTCATCTGTATACCATATATTGGTTGAACCTTCAGGTACTTCATCTGTACTAACTTGGTTTGTACCTGTACCCCAATCTATAAGTGTATCATCAATAGCATCAGCCTGTATGTTTACTGCACCGGCCGTAACATCAAAATGTGTTGATTGAAAAGATGCAACACCCTTATTGGTTATACTAGCATCTTCACCTTCTACTGTTACAATATTGCCTGTAGCAGAAGTATTCATACCTTCACCACCAACAATAGATAGTGTTTCAGAGTCTAGGTCAATAGCTATTGTACCACTGTCTGTAGTAAGGTCTAAATCTTCAGCTGTAATCTGTGTGTCTACATATGTTTTAATACTTTCAGCTGTAGCGAGAGTTGTACTTGTTGCTGTTGCAAAGGTGTCGTCATCTAAAACAGCAGTACCACCAACATCTGTATTAAGAATAGCACTTTCAACTATAACTGTACCAGAGCCATCTGGTGTGATATTAATATGTCCATTGGTGTCTGTTGATATAATAGTATTACCATTAAGGTTGAGGTTATCAACATCAAGGTCACCAGTAATATCTACAGCACCATCTATCGTTGAATCACCATTAATTTCCACATCAGCATTAACATCTAATGTGGCACCATCAACTGTTACATCACCAGCAACAGTTAAGTTATCATTGATAGTTGTTTCTGATGTTGCATTTCCAATAGATACTGCACCTCCAGAAGTTTCTGTAGCAATCTTTAATGCACCTTCTGAATTAGTAATATATGAATTTGTACCGTCGTGGTATAATTCTAAATCGTCGCCAGTGCCCAACTTAATGTTAGCACCATCTGGCATATCTATATGAGTTGTTGGACTAATAACACCAGTAACATCTAAAGTACCAGCAATTGTAGCATTAACATCAACATCTAAATCATCAATATGAGCTGTGCCATCTACATAGAGGTCTTTCCATTCTTGAGATGCTGAACCTAAATCATAAGCACCATCCGTATTTGGTATAATATTGGAATTAACATCAGCCCCAAACACCACATTATCTGTAGCGGCATCACCTAGTGTTAATGTACCACCATTAAGAGTTGAAAGTCCTTCGACCGTAAGATTACCTGTTACATCTAAATTGCCAGTAATGTCAGTGTTGCCTGTAATGGTAGCATTTCCAGTAATGTCAGTATTACCAGTAACGTTTAAATTATCATTAATAGTAGTTTCTGATATTGTATGGCCAATGGATATTGGACCTCCAGAAGTTTCTGTTCCAACTTTTAATGTACCTTCCGAATTAGTAATATAGGAATCTGTACCATTATGATACAACTGTAAGTCATCGCTTGTGCCCAACTTAATGTTAGCACCATCTGGCATATCTATATGAGTTGTTGTTGTAACTATACCTGTAACATCTAAAGTACCTGTAACAGCTGCATTTCCTGCTACCGATAAATCAGAATCTAATGTGGTATCACCTGTTACGTCTAATGTACCAGCGGTATCTGTATTACCAGTTGCAGCTGCAATAGTAAACTTAGTGGTGTTGATATCAAAATCACCATCTATACCTGTAGCACCAACAACGTCTAATGTACCAGCAATGTCAGTATCACCTGAACTTGCAGCAACATTAAATTTATCTGTATTAATGTCAAAGTCGCCGTCTATACCTGTATTGCCAGCAACATCCAATGTATCGTCCAGTGTGGTAGCACCAGCAACATCCAATGTATCGCTCAGTGTAGTGGAATCAGTTACCTCTAATGTGCCAGCAATTGTAGCATTAATATCAACATCTAATGTATCTATATGAGCTGTACCGTCCAAATACAAATCTCTCCATTCCTGTGTAACGGTACCTAAATCATAAGAACCGTCTGTATTAGGAATGATATTAGAATTAACGTCTGCACCAAATACCACATTATCTGTAGCGGCATCACCTAGTGTTAATGTACCACCATTGAGAGTTGATAGTCCCTCAACCGTAAGATTGCCGGTTACGGTTGCATTACCTGATACTGTAAGATTATCATTAATGGTTGTTTCTGATAACGTATGGCCGATTGAAACAGGAACACCAGATGTTTCTGTCGCAATTTTTAATGAGCCTGTTTTATTTGTAATATAGGAATCTGTAGCATCATGGTAAAAAGATAAATCATTACTTGTGCCTATATAAATTTCTGTAGAATCTGGTAGATGTATAAACGAACTTGCACCTGCTATCTCCACAGGAGCATTAACATTCAATTGGTCATTTAGTGTTGAAACACCAGTAACCCCTAATGTGGAACTTAGCGTTGTTGCACCAGTGATTCCTAATGTACCTGCTATGACAGCGTTCTCATCTATATCCAACGTATCAATATGAGCTGTGCCATCAATATAGACATTTCTCCATTCTTTTGTAGCGGTACCTAGGTCAAATGTGTTGTCCGTATTAGGTATAAAATTAGAATTAATATCTGCACCAAACACCACGTTATCTGTATCGGCATCACCAAATGTTAATGTGCCACCATTAAGAGTTGAAAGTCCTTCGACCGTAAGAGTACCTGAAACTTCTACATTAGAATCTATATCTATATCTTTAAGGAATTGTATTTTCTCACCAGAATTTGTGGTATGAAATACAGCATAATTTGTAGTACCTTCAGAAATAGTAAGAGCCGTAGCACTATTATCTTTAATATTAATATCTGTGGCTTGTGTTGAAACATCAATGTTTGATGAATTAAAATCTAAATCTGAATTTAATGTTGTTGTGCCATCTACAATAAGGTCACCAGAATCTATATCAATACCTTGGTTGAAATGCCATCTATTATCAGCATTTTGCCAAAGTATAGTTTTGTCTGTAGTACCTTTAAGAGTAATACCGCCACCGTCTGCTATACCATCAGTAGGAGTATCTACTGCTGATAATTCTAAATTCTTATCATCTACTGTAATGGTTGCAACATTAAGAGTTGTTTGTGTACCATTAACAATCAAATCTCCTGTAACTGTTAGATTGTCATTGACGGTTGTTTCTGATGTTGTATGTCCAATTGAAATTACTCCGCCACTATTGGATGTACCCAACTGTAAAGCATTAGCGCCAGTAGGATCTATCGACAATACACCAGTGGTGGATGTTATAGCATTAGAATTTAAATTTATATTATCAACATCAAGGTCACCAGTAATATCTACTTCACCAGAAAGGGCTAAATCACCAGAAAAGAGAGAAGTGCCATAAATTGCCAAATCTCCATTAACAGTGAAGTTATCCTGAACTGTAGTTTCTGAAGTTGCATTACCAATATTAACAACAGAACCACTTGCAAGTGTTCCTAGATTTAGATTTTGTGTGCCTTGAGCATCAACATTTAGATGACCACCTGAAGTATATTCATGGAAGATACCAACATTATTTCCATCTAAAGTTACTCTATCAACCCTCAGTTGATCTAATTTTTTATCGTTATCAACTATTAAAGCAGAATCAGGCTTAACTTGTCCTCGGATATGATCCAACAAATCAGTGAAATACTTACCGCCGACTTGATGTACAAATTCAGCTTCTAAGGCTCCGCCGGGGCCTGTAGGATATTCATCTCCTGCACCAATAAAGAATCTTTGGCCGCCATTAGTTTCTGTAGCAGCACCCCAAGTATAGGCTATTTCCCCCGATTTTAAATCGGTTGGGGCCGTATTTCCGGAAGACCTTTTTATTAGAAATTTTGATATAGTAGGCATTAAAATGTTCCCCCATCAAACACAATAGAGCCTGTAGATGTAAGAACCGTATAATCCACCTCTGTAATAAGGTCTTTCAATTTCCAAGAATCTGTTGCTGAATCATAATATACAACTTTATCATCATCAGCAGCTGATAATGTACCAAAATTAGAATCTGTTAAAGTTCTAAGCTTTAATTGTGATTTTGTTACTTTTGCTTTTAATGTAGTACCAGTTGAACTAGTAGCCATGTCTTTTTATTCTCCCTATCTAGAAACGGAAGGTTGAACTACTAACCTCCCCTCTAAAGTCCTAGTTTTAATACCTAAAGAATCGGTTAATTGTAAATCCCAAACATATCTACCGTCTTTGAGGATGCCAGTTTGTGTGTCAGTCAATTCAAGCTCTACTTTCCCAGTAGTCCTATCTGCAGGCCAAGTAATAGTAAAAGTATCAGATACGGTATTAGTTCCGTATCGTTTTCGTATTTGAGCTAAAGCTGTATACCCAGTTAAATCAAGTACTGTGATATTTCCATCAACATCTTCGTTTGTCAACTCTACAGTGACCGAGAAATCAGCATTAGCTTCAACGACTAGATTATTAATTAGTGACATAAAAACTCCAAACTTTTGCTACTATTTATACAATTTTGTTATGTCGCATCGCATCCCTCAACTTAATTACCATATCATATAGCATTAAATCTGTATGAAATGGCCCGGGAGTAAACCTTAATCGTTCTGTGCCCTTTGCTACGGTAGGATAATTTATAGGTTGTACATAAATTCCATCTTTATATAACAAATCATCACTAATTCTCTTACATATTTTTGCATCACCTATAATAACAGGTACGATATGTGATGGATTTTCCATTACACTTATGCCATTTCGTTCCAATTCTACTTTAGTTTTTTGAGAACGTTCTTGCATAGTAAGCCTTAAACAGTTATGATCTCTAACATACTTAACAGAGGTTAAGGCCCCAGCACATATAACAGGACTTATACTTGTGGTGAATATAAACCCAGAGGATAAACTTCGTATAGCATCTAGAAAATCCTTATCAGCTGCAATATATCCTCCTTGTACCCCAAACGCTTTAGCTAATGTTCCATTTATTATATCAACATCAACACCATCACGTTCTGTAATACCACCACCACGTTCTCCATACAGACCTACTGCATGAACTTCATCTAGGAAAGTTATAGCTTTATATTTTTTACATAAAGTTACAATTTCTTTTAATGGACATATATCTCCGTCCATAGAATAAACGGATTCAAAAACAACACATTTAGGATCAGGAGTTTTTTCAAGCAATTCTTTAAGATGCTTTAGGTCATTATGTTTCCAAATTTCCTTCTTAGCTCTACTGTGCCGAATTCCTTGAATAATGGATGCATGATTCATACTATCGCTTATGAAAGTAATATCAGGCAAGACTTTAGCCATAGATTCTAAAGTAGCTGAATTTGCAATATAGGCTGAAGTAAAAAGTAGAGCAGCTTCTTTCTGATGTAGTTCTGCTAGTTCATGTTCTAAAGCAACATGATAATGTGTAGTACCTGATATGTTTCTTGTTCCGCCTGAACCAGCACCAGAACTCTCTAATGCTGTTTGCATTGCATCTATAACATATCGGTGTTGACCCATGCCCAAATAATCATTTGAACACCAATTAACTATTCGTTTAACAGCGTATTTAGAGTACCATATTGCTTGCGGAAATTTGCCACGTTCCCTGAGAATATCATTAAAAACTCTATAATTACCTTCTTCTTTAAGACCTTCTATAACATCCTGAAATTTATTGAGATGTATCATACCCAATATTTATACGAGGAAATAAAATATCTGAACAAAACAAATTTACATCTTCTTCATCCAAACCTAAAGACTTCATCACCTTGGGTGTATGTGGATTCTTTTTTTGATTGTCACAATAATAATTTTGACGTTCAGATACTTCCTCAACAATTCCCCTTCCGTTAGACTCAGACACATTATCAAAATAATAATTTAGATTTTTTAATGTTAGCATTATAATATCTAATGATTCTGCTTCTGTATTAACATTACTAGCAGCAACCATAGAAGGAGAAAATATATTTAAGGCCCATTCTGGCAAAGGCCTCCTTTTAACAGGAACAAAATTTGAAACAGAATCGGCAAACCACTTTATCATAAAATGATCCTTATGTGTTGTTGCAGAAAAATCATGGAAAGCTCCTGTCATTTTATTTTTACCTGATATAACATCAAAGCCAAATATTGGACTAGTATTATCTAAATTAGGAAAAATACAAACGTGCATCATCCATAATTTCTTTGTATCACGGACATCCACAACATCTATATGGCAACGCCTAACTGATTCGGTTTGCCATACTTTATTCATCCATCCAGGTTGGTTGAAATGATCCATACCCGGTTCAAATATTTCAACACCTACATCACTAAATTTTTTTATAAATTCATCTTGTAAAGATATAAGGTTGTCCCACAAATCATTCATGCAATAAACAATAAAAATAATATAACAAACACTACCATGATTTGATGAGCAATATATTCATCTGACTTCAATTCTGGATAGCTCTGCAATAAAAATTTAAAAGCTTCTTTCATCCTTTTAACGCTGCTTAGCATCTTTCATGAATTTGGGGATTAATGCCAAATAGTAAAGAGCACCAAGACCTATACACCATAGAAGAATAGATTTAAATTCTGTTTGCCAACCAATGATCATTAAAACAATACAAGCTACATCTATAATTGAATAGTAAAGCCTAAAATTAATTTCACCATTAGGTTCACATTTCTCAATAAGTTTTAATCTAGCATTGAACAACCATGGGCTAATATGTCTCCCCATAACAAAAGCATGTAACAGCAAAAACACTGTTAGTCCTATATAAAATAACATCTACTCACCTCCTAAATTATTTTGCTGTTGATATTCTAAAACTTCATCTAAAAGCTCATTAGATAGTTTAAATACAGCAACAGCTTCATCATACATACTATCATCCAATTTTGAAACAATTTCAGCTATAGCAGTTTTAGCATCATCAAATTCATAAAATTTTCCGGAACCCGGAACTTGATTTTTTAATATTTGACCACCATGTAGTTCACCCATATGTCTAACATATACATGAGCCATAATTACTGTTGGGTCACTGATATTTTTTATTATTCTATCTTTATGCTTTATTGTAGTTTTACAAGTTGGGGGTGGGAAATCTTTGTCCCATAACTCTTGAAAATCAAACATCAAATTAGAAGAACGAATTGTATCTTGGTTTATTAAATCTAAAGAAAGAGCTGCATTTTCTAATACTACATAAATTTGATATAAATTCCAAAGATAAACTGCATATGTTTCAGGATCAATATCTCCCTTTAACATCTGTTCTGCTATTTCATGTCGTTCTGATTTGTGATGAATTTTCATCGTCAAAGAACGTAAATTATCTGTACGCTTATTCATTATATAACCTCTCATCATTTATTAGAAATGTTTATAGGGGTAGAAATTGCTTCTACCCCCATAAAACATTTTACATCATTACTATTTAGTCACTTGGACCGGAGTGCATCAGATGCTGTGATTCCTGTCCTTGGTCGTTTCTAGCCCATTCCCAGAAACTATAATGATATTCAGTTCGATGGGTATCACCGTCATCACCTGACCACAAGAGCTTACCTCTATCATCAATCCAACCTTGTAACGGCCTATTGGCCCAACCAAAGGGTGCCATATTCATAATCCTAGTACCAGCAGGTATTACCACTCGCCGTTTATTCTCATAATTCAACATTTCAAAATCGGGGTAATTCTCAGCAGGAGCTTCATTACTATTCCAACCACTGCTGTTGCTGCTGCCTGACCAGTAACCCAAACTCTGGTAACCATAAGCATTATAACCACCACCCCACAAGTTACCATTAGTATCTAGGTATGTTGGACTAGTCCATTCATAACTACCATTACCCATGTCATGGTTGTGTATAGTAACATATTTAGTCCAGCGAGGACCCTTAATTTGTACAAAGTTTCCAGGGTGACCTCCCGATTGATACCAATAATCGGAACCCGAGACACTGTGTCCTAAAGAGCCGTTTGTATAGTTGCCCGATGATTGCCAGGTTTGACCAGTGCTCTTCTGTCTGATTGCTATTTGGAATTCTTGACTAGTTTCACCACCTGGCCAGAAATCTTCAATATCTCCATTTGGTCGGAAATTCAATCGTTTAAATGAGCCCACTTGGTGAGCTGCATGACTGCCTATAGGAGTGTAACCTGGCATCTGGCCAGCATTCTGATAACCACAAGCCCACAACCAACCTTCACCGTCTAATGCGAACAGCAAACCTGTACTTCCGGAGCTGTCGCTGGGTACGAAATCTAATTTTTTAAGTCCGCCATAGTAATTGAAATCAACACTAACTGGTGTAGGAGTATGCATATAGTAAGTACCATCTCGGTGACCAACTCCTAGTTCGCCATTGTTGTTATGTCCCCAAGCCCAGAGTAAACCTTCTTCATCTAATGCCCAGAATCTCCCCTCATTGCTACCGGAAGCGTAAATATCTACAATCATTTTGCCATTAAAATAGGTTTGTGGTAGACGCATTGGCCTGCTAAAGTTAGATGAATACCATGCCCAAGTGTTTGGATAAGTATATGTTTGTCCATCAGGACCTGTAGCTGTACCACTACCATTAAAATCACCACTATTCTTTACATCTGGGTTACCAAAGCCTAGATGGCCTTGATTATTATATCCCCACAACCAAACAGAACCATCTTCTCCTAAAGCCATAGTAGAAGAAGTCGAACTGGTGTTGCCCCCAGCTGAGGTGGATTCTATTTTGATTATTTTTGTTTCACTAAAACTTTTTGAAATTGGATTACCCAACCAATCAATATAATCATCAGCAGCACATCGAACTGGATAATAACGATCAGATGTTGATCGGTCTCCAAACTGTGCATTTCCATTATATCCAGTAGCATAAACTTCTCCATTATTCATTAAGAAGAATGAATTGTGAGCACTACCTATACACTGTACAACCCGAGGAGTTTCACCATCAGGTGTAATCATTCCTTCACCAACATCTTTAGCTAAAGTATTCCATGATTTATTATCTCCACTCATTAACCAATCTGTGAAAGTAAATCCAGGATAATGGTGTTTACCTCTATTATAATTAGAACCCACACCACTAGAACCGATACCATTATAACCATTTTGATCGTTACCACCAACACACTGTACTGTACCATCAGAACAAATATGCATGCTATTATAACCAGTCATCTGCTGGCTCTGAAGCATCTTGTAACCCATATTATATTTCCAACCTAATGGAGCATGGTTTCTAAATGCAATACCTTCATGTCTACCATCTCGTCCTCTAGAGGATTCTAATACTTTAACCCAATAGTCCGTTTCTTCTACCCAAGTATTTTTATACCGAGTACCTTTAATACACTGGTAAAGATGTCCGTTGGCTTTACACATTTCTCCAACTTCATATTGGCGATGAAAATCCCACGTTGAAACATCAACGTTGCCACGAATATGGATAACCCAATAAGTTTTATTATCCGGCCGACACGACCATTTAGCAACTTCAGGATGCTCAAAATTATAATGAGAAGAGCCTGCTGTGCCTTCAGATAAAATACTATACTCTTTGGGATTATCTCTTATACACCGATAAGATTTACCTTGCCACTGTACAATATCATTTTTATCATACCATGTTCGTTCTCGCCATGGACCTTTCCAGGTTAACTTTAATTTATTAATGTCTAAAGCCATTTTTGTTTACCCTTATTTAAAATTATTTTTTTAGAATCCAAGACTTGCTTTAAATTCTTCTTCTTTTGTTCCGATTGAAGCAATATGAGCTAATACATCAGCATCACCATCCACTATACCCTGCAACAATGTTGATAGGGGGTTGTTTATCGTAAGCGTTGTCTGAATGTCCATCAGTCCCTGATTCAGGACCTGACTCGCTGCAGCTAATTCCGCTAAAACATCTGCATCAGAGGTTTTATTATACACCGTTACTTCAAAATCTCCCTGATCAGCTGTCACTGTTACTTTTTCGTCATCATAAGAAAACCATTCCTTACCATCATGTGAAGCCAAGAACACAGGTGTATCTTCTACATCAGCTGCCACTGGGGCAACATATTCTTCCGTAAGGGCAGTAGACTTGTGACTAAAAATCTTCTTCGCCATTTTAACTATTCTCCATTTAAAATTTATATTTTTTTGTTATTAATATTTATGTGTTTATCGACCTATGCCAGGATTAGTCATCTGGCCATTATTGTTGCTATTATAGCACCAATGATTATGGCCGTTGAGATGGTTTCCTTCATTAGATGAATGTCCGCTAAATCCCCATAATAGGATTTGGCCATCTTCTGTTATAACCCACGGCATATTGCCAAAGTAGTTAGTACTTTGATAACAGCCTTGTGGAATCATATGAGATATTTTCGCTCCAGCAGGAACATACTTGTGATATGGTTTATATGTGCCATCTTCACCTGTCCAGTTTCCACCCGCAATCGGATTACCACCTTCATTATAAGAATCATAACCTTGTCCCACGAACTCGCCGTGGTCGTTAAGAGCCCAAGTATGACAAACATCACTATACGTTCCGGATGTACCAACTTCTTTAAGGTCTTTAATCTTTGTAACAAGTGAAGGTGGATAGTTAGCTGAGGTGCTGCCATCCAAACCGGCATAATAACCATTAGAGGCTCCGGAATGATATGTATCGCCGTTTTTAGTTCTCATAAAGAGTCCAACGTAACCATTCCAATGAATGCCCCAAATATCAACAATATCTCCATTAGGTGCGGATGTCATTTTAACCCATCCATCATGGTGGTTCGTTGTATCCGATCCTCCAGCATTACCATAACCATTATACCCGCTATGCCATAGATAACCATTTTTATCTAAAACCCAAAGAGAGGTATTAGAGCTATATCCGGAAACTTGCCAACAAGCCATCCCATCGACAGCTGGATCCCATTGATTAGTAGCTGAACCGCCACCACCAATTTTCACTGGACGATAATGGTTTGTTGTATTGGATTGACCAAGTACACCACTGCCATTATAACCCCAACCATATATGTGATCGTCTTGTGTTCGTGCAAAAGACGAGGCAGCATGTCCCGATGAAGCGATATCAATTACTCGTTTGTTCTCAAAATATTCCTGAGGAATCTTAAATGGAGCACTCCACTGTTCTGCCCGGCCTCTTCCAAGTTCCCCGTGGCCATTATAACCCCAACTCCAAACTTGTCCTTGGTCATCAAGAGCCAAGCAGTGGTGGGTATTTCCTTCAGTTCCACCACACGCAGCAATCTTAACAATAAACACACCACGTAGGTTTTGAGCTGTTTGAGGCATTTGCGTGTTGCTGCTCTGACCATGACCAGCCTGACCTTGTCCACCATAACCTTTGTGGAATACTTCGCCATTATCGAAAAGGAAATACTTCCAATCATAACCTTGCCAAATCTGTACACACTTAGGCGTCCTTCTCTTATCAGCTCGATTCGTGTGCCGGCCGTTTGAAGAAAACCCTTTAATACTAGGATCATTGTGTCCAAAATGATTTTTATCTTCTGATTCATTCCAATCTCTAAATACGAAACCTATTTCCGTAAAATAACTTAATGGACGAGTTGTGTGTTGTGCGCTCGAGCTACCATAACCCAACGAATAGACGCATCCATTTTTATCAATATATGTTCTATTACGATAGATACCCACGCCGCAGCTGTTCAGTGGCTCTTTATACTTCCAACCAATCCGACCCATATTAGATGCCCAAACAGCAGCTTGATCGTTACTATTACCGCCACTAATTTGTTCCCAACTATTATGCCAACTTTGAATTGGGCTATATTTGCCCATAGCGTCTTTAGATCGTCCTGATGTAGTTGCGGCATCTGCCATCAAATCGGAACGGGTTTGATTCATTTCTTTGGTCACATATGGAGGTGCACCAACATTATCTCGTAGTGCCCTATAAAACCCAGAAGTATTACTTGATTCATAACTTCTCATAGACACTATATCACCCCAATAATATTGAGTTGAAGCATCGTACTGACCTCTATAGTTTATTCCACCCATAGACATTAGATCCCAATATTCATGTCCGATCCAACCTTTATTAATATGAATACCTTTACTATCATAAAGTGCCGCATAAGCTTTACAGAAAGGATAAATTTTCTCGTATCCAACAGGGACGTGAAGCTCAACTCTACGGTTTAAGTTTTCCATGTCTGAATAGGTTGTACTTGCAATACCTAATGTTGTTTCGTAATGACTCTGTGTAACCTCTTTATTATTTAAAAAGTATTTGAGAGGAGAATCATCACCTGCTGTCCAAAGCGAAACACCGTTGGTGCCATGAGTACCATCAGCTGTTAAACTGAAATCTAAAGGATACCCCTTTACGTCTGGGCCGTTTTGATGAAAACAATAATAACCCATTTCAGCAAACGAAACGTCCATTCCATTTTCATCAATACCTAAAGTTTCTGGCGCCCTAATACTATCGAAAAAATATTTCATAACGCCAGCACCAACATCTTCTCTTACTACTTGGTGGTGGTTATCTACCGGCCGATAGTTGTAAGGATAATTAGACGTATCATCAAAGCTGTGATAAGCATTAATATCCTCATCTGTTTCCAAATGTTCGCTATGTTTTTTTCGCAAATTCCATAACGTTTTATAGTTTTTATATCCCTGTCCTTTATCGCCAGGAGCAAATGTTTCATGTGAATTTGGGGTATAAGATTTTTTACAATACCAAATCTTACTACCGTGCTGAACCAGATCACCTGTTTCATAGGTGACACTAGGATCCCAGTCCCCTTCAAATGAAAACTTTAGTTTTCCTAAATCAATTGTTGCCATTGTTGTTTTCCCTGTTTAAAATTTTATCCAATTGCTGGTGGTTGTGCTATTGTCTGACGCATATCCGACGGATTGCCATGTATCCCATTTTCATAACCTGATATACAAATACGATTCCGATCGTTTTTCCAAACATAATACCAATAATGACTAGATGAGTCATTACTAGCATAATGAATTGGCCTAATATCTTCTATGTGGCCTTGAAAATCATTCATTAGCCTAGGCATTTGCATTTTACCATTACTCTTATCTTCTACTAGATTAGGCATATTTGTTGAGGCGCCGGCCCATGAATCAGAATAACCCATTGACAATGGGCCACGATTGTTTCTACCATTAACAAAGGTGCTTCCTGAATTTGTAATAACACCTACATTGACATAATGATATGAAGTGCTGTTAGACATATTGTTATTAACCACCTTTTTAATATTTGTAACTGCCGCAGTTTGGCCTCCAATAGTCCATTCTGGAATTACTGGTGCTGTTGAGTCTGTAGTTGTTCCGGTGCATAACTGATATGAATTATTACGGCCACATGTATTAACTACTCCAGACGTATTTTGTGTCCACATGGAGCCAAATTGGGCACTGCCGACAAACCAGAAGTTATCACAATCACCTGTACCGCTACCGTGACCCAATGCGGTTTGGACAAATGAAGTCTGCTGTGAAGTTCCTCCAGCCATAGCCCAACCATACCCGTTATATCCACAAGTGTATAATCTACCATCATCAGCTAAAACAGCTGACCGACCATAACTACCAGCGCCAGCAACTTGCACTTTTACAACTTTAGTAGTTGTATCTGCGAATGTTGTAGTAGCACTAGAACCGGATGGACCGATACATGGCATTGGTACTGATTGGTTAGAAGTATTGCCTCGTCCTAATTGACCATATCCATTATAACCACAAGAATAAATTATGTTTGTTGCACTCAAGAAATAACTACATCCATAACTATGGCCACACAACCACATATCAACAATATCTTCATTAAGGAAGAATGCTCTGTTGATTTTTGTGGGCTGATTTCGATTAGTTGTTGTTCCATCTCCTAACTGACCGTAACCATTGTAGCCCCACATCCAAACATCACCATTCTCATCAATAGCACCACAATGGTGTGTACTGTCGTTGCCATCCCAGCAGCTTAGAGCTACATGGGAAATCCTCAAATCTCTCCAAGTATGGTTTGTTGTATTGGTTGCTTCGTATATATTTTGGTAACTACCACCAACTCTGCATGGATAACTTCTAGTTGAAGTTGATGCATCGCCATTCTGGCCATGTCCACCATAACCCCAGTGATATACTTCACCGTTGTTAAATAATGCCATACCAGTATTATATCCTTGAACCAGTTGAATACATTTAGGAACTTGGCCATCAGGTGTTTTGTGAACGCCTGTTCCGCCGTGATCGGTTGAACGGTACCAATCTAAAAATGGAAAAGCAAGGTTTGTTGCTGTGTTATGATTTTGATTTGTACCATTTCCACTGGTACTATTTGAACCGATAACCATAACGCCGCCGCGGCCGTTAATCCAACCAAACCAATTAACTGAATATGTACCTGGAAATTGTCCAGTTTTACTTCGTGAAAGTAATTCTGACCCAATAACCTTATCGTGATTAGCGATTTCTAAAACTTCCAAATAATCACCAGTAAAGGTAGCAATCTGACCTTGTGCTTTATTTGAAGCGATGACTGAATCATCGAAATCATGTCTAGAGTTAATTAATTCCCAATTTGGATTGTTATCCCAAGGCTTAGTATCTTGTGTGCCGTTAGCCGTATTTTCTATAGTACAAATATACATCGCTTCAGTTGACCGAACTTGATCAGCCATAAGCATTCCGGTACCGGAAAAGGATGAACCACCTAATGTATTATCATAATCTACCGTAACTTTAACAACATCATTCTTATAATATACCGTGCCGTTTGTATTATCATGTATATCCCGATAATTAAAACTTTCTCTAATTGGTGTCCAATACTGTGTTGCGTTTGTTACTGTAATTTCATTACCCATACCAGCACCATGTGCATCACAGAAATACCACATATCTGCAGGTGTTCCACCAACAGGTGCATCAGGTGCAAATTTAATTTCTATTCTGCGAGATGCAGCTGCATTAAATTTTACCAGTGTCGACCAATCTGTTTGAGATACCCACATACCATCTAGAAAATAACGAACATTTTTCGCATATAGATTTGATGTTTGTGACGATGCTGTTGTAGCAAATTCTAAGGGGTGTCCATCATTAGACGAATCATCTAAATTAAAATGATGTGTTTCGCCTCGGATCACAGTAAGAGCTGGATTTGTAGTTGCGGAGGCTGGATTGCCTACCCCTTCTCCAGCAAAATGGAACGTATTTCCTGATCCAGTGGGATACAGAGTTCCTGCTGCAACAGTAACAGTATAAGTTACTGACTTTGGAATTGCAGGTGCTTGAGCAGCCGGAACGGATGTTATTGCTACAAAGTCTGTATTACGATGTTCTACTACATCATCTTGCAGATAAGTCGCTCCGTTATCAAAGGCTCCTTTATAATTGAAATGCAAATTCCCTATTTGTGTTGTTGTAACTGCCATTTTTGTTCCTCTATACTAATCCTTTATATTATGTAACTATAAGTTGTAAGTGTCCATCAGGGGAGACAAGAGCATCTGTTGTCGTACTCCCATGGAACCATTGCGTATCAACCATATCGGTATTAGGCAATGTAGCTTCTTGCGATGGCACATTAAAGTTAGTAGACCTAATTTCCATCAAAGCACCAGTCAACGGATCTGCATATAAAGCTGTTGTTGTTGAAGTAGCTTCTTCATCAACATAAACTTTATTTGTAACATCAGTGCTGACACTCGGCGCAATTGCAGTTTGTGTCTGTGCTTCAAGTAAAATCTTACCTGTACCATCTGTTTGTAATTTTAAATCTCCGTTAGTTGCAGTAGTAACCAAAATGTTACTATGTAACTTCATTTGGCCAACTAGAATTTCGTTGACTGTCAGGTTGTTACTACCACCACCCAACTGGGTTTCAACATACGTTCTAATTGCCTTCTCTGTTACCAGTGCACCATCTGAATTTGAAGCCAGGGTACCATCTGTAGAGAACTCTGTAATTGTAGCACCAAAATTACCTAATGCTACAGAACCAAGTGATAATTCTTGTAGACCAGAAAGGTCAAAACTCTCAGCATTAAGTGTAGCCTTACCAGTAGCCTGGTGTACTTTAAACAAATCACCAACACGATAGTTACCGTCTTGGTCAGTTGACGTATAGAATACACGACCACTAGCAGCCTCTATAACCTCATCATCAGCATCAGCGAGTTGTTTCGGCTCTTCAGTTGGATAGTTAGTGTCTGCAAAACTACCAGTACCGATATCCAAGAAGTCATGTCCAGTCATTCTAATGTTAGAATACTTCTCTCTAAATGTAATGGCTGTAGTATGTGCTGGAGATTCAGCTTTAACAATATTAGGCGAACATTCAATAGTTGCCTGTCCAAGACCACTCGTAACAGAATTAGCTGCAGCTATTACAAACGTATGTGCGGTAGTGTTCGGTGACACACCAACATTTACTGTAATAGTGGTTGCGGCTATTGCACTAATTGTCACTGAGGCTTGGTTACCCGCTGGATCAGTTGACCGTGGATATGTATGCTGAGTAGCATGACTGTCATGAGCACAAGTAAACGTTAAACTATTATTTGCAATCTCTACAAATTGTCCAGTTGTTAGAGAATGTGTTCCAATAGTTAATACTAATTCGCCTGTTGTAGGAGTATATGCTGCCGCAGTCGGAGTAAACTTCGTCTGGCCTTGATAGTTAGTTGCAGCAACAACAAGATATTTTACCGATGAACCAGTAAACTCAAAAGCAGTTCCTGGTTTCGGAGCTTTTGAAAGACCATTAGCAATAAACGCTTGGCCTACTGGATTAATATCAGAATAACCATCACCAGAAATTATACCCTTTGTGGTCGCTGTTTGATAACCCGAACCAGCAGCTGTTAGTGTTTGAGAAGCAATTACACCATTTCCATATTCAGCAGCTGCTGTAGCAAGAGTTGTAGCATTGGGGTCTGTAATTATTACTGTTGGTGCAGCTGAGTAACCTTCACCAGAATCTATAATAAAAATCTTTGAAATTTTGCCAGATTCTACTTTTGCACGAACTAAACCATCTCTTGTTGGCGCACCGCCGCCTGTTAGATGAACTCTAGGTTCAATTTCATATGTAGTTGTAGCATCTAATGCTGCTTCAGCAGATACTCTGGTTCCAAAATAATCCCATCCAGGAGCTCCTGCTTCATTCTTCATAGCCGCTACTTTAGTTGTTCCATTGTATGAATCAACTACCCCTGTTTGTCCAGCACCTGTACCATCAGTAATAGTTAATCTCATGCCATTATAGAACCCCGTACCCCGTGGGTCTGCTAATGCAAGAGTAATTGATGTAGCTGTTCCGGTTTGAGCGGATGAAGATGTTGTGATGTGGCCATCACCTTGTGAAACTACGTCAACGTGCCGTATACCACCATCATTGACAGCTAATGTTACGTCAGCAGATGTGCCTGATCCTGTAAAAGCAACAGCAGCTACTTCTAAAGTAGCAACATCAAATGTTAGTGCAGGTGCACCTCCATTGCCTAGTTGCGAATCATTAATTGTAATAGTATCTGTCACAGCATGACCAGAACCACCACTTAATATGGTCAAATTAGTAATTTGACCAGAACCACCAACATCAATATTGTATGTTGATAATGTTCCTGAACCTGTTGTTCCGTCTTGGCTAACACCGGAATAAGCACCAGCAACCCGATTAGCGTGTGCAGCACCAGTATTCGATGTTGTTTTGATTACGCCATGGTTATAATTATTACCAGCATATTCAAATTCAACTCGGAGTACTCCATTAGTACCTGCGGTGTTATGTCCTGCAAGTACTCGTCCTACAACAGCCTGTTCACTTCGGGTATTAACTGTACCGACTGTAGGCACTTCAAGTGGGTCTACACCAGAAGATACTGCACCATATTCTCCATATGAGTTGTTACAGTTTGCAGCTCGAATTGTACCACCCGAATCTGCAAGATAACCCATATGACAGTAGTATGTAAATACCGAAACAATTTCTGAACGACCACCATTTTTTGCCCAGACACCAATACCATCATCACATATTTGTGTGAAGTCATTGGAGAGGATAGAATCATAACCCATTGGTTGTAATCCACCATCAATCTTTATACCAACAGCACCCGAATAACTAACATGTACTGCGTTTTGCACAAACGGAGATTGTCGATATACTAATCCATTTGGATTAAGAGCAACAGCAACACCTGATCTTGTAGCACCAGCTGATTCTGTAGGCCGTTGATAACCATCAGATGAAGCAGACGCCAACTGTCCAATAAGACCAGTCATGGTCATGCCTCGTACTGTTGTCTTTTCTGTCATCTGGAACATATCAGATCGGTTATTAGGTGTTGAACCATCGTCTGAAGTGCCTGCAGTCGGTTTGACTGTAACACTCCTCATTTCATCACCCATAACTGCAACACCTTCTGGGACTAGAATCGGCAAC
>MPLZ02136018.1_pt1 | contig 36574 bp, 36 predicted proteins | sample 1617311 | NCBI WGS metagenome assembly MPLZ02 (sample SAMN05944806, study PRJNA350692) | marine metagenome | biome: marine; feature: ODZ; material: water; isolation source: 160 m water sample filtered on 0.2 um supor filter | place: Pacific Ocean | collected 2012-04-08 | depth 160m m | reverse complement strand
GTGCGGGTGTTCATGAAAGTGCCACCGACCATGACCTCGTCGATGCATTACGACATCACCCACCACAAGCCACTGGAAGTCGATTGGCTCAACGGGGCGGTGGTGCGTCTGGCTGCGCAGGACGAGCTAGATGTGCCGGTCAATCAAACGGTCTTCGCAGGCCTCAAGCTGCATGCGGCCGGGAGTTGACGCACCAGAACTGATACATGGCAGCAAAGGTGCGTGGATATGTGGTCTCGAAGGCGTGCCAGGCATCGAGATCACGCGCGGGATCGGCGTCAGGGTGCTCAAGGCGAAAGCGGGCGAGCCGCGCTTCTGGCAGGGCGAAGCCGCGGAAATCTAGGCCCAATTCACCGAGCCAAACCCCGATCTCGGGGATCTTCACCGGCCGCTCGTGGGCATGGAAAAGCAGATCTCGGCAACGGTTGAGGCCGTAAAAATCAGGTGCTGACAGGGTCTGTTTCCAGCGCGTCTGTGCATCCATCATCAGCTCTCGGCGGAACGCGCGAATCGTATCCGCATCGGTGCCTAACCCGCGGTGCGCGATCTCTGCCCGTAGCGTGGCAATCTCCTGGCGAGCGGCGGCGCTGTAGAGACCGATGAGCATGGCGCCATTGGGTTCGAGGCAGTCAACTAGTGCCCGCCAGCCGGCCATCGGGTTCGCCATGTGGTGCAGCACGCCAATGCATTCTATGATGTGGAAGCGGCGGCGGAGACCCGCGGCTTCCAAAATGTCGCCATGAACGAAGCGGATATGGTCGATGCCATAGTCTCGCGCCCGGCGGGCACCATAGGCGAGGCTCGCGCGGCTGAGGTCGAGCGCCGTGATCCGTGCTTCCTTGCCATAGCCTAGCTTTGCCGCGATCGCCTGCTGGCCGGTACCGCAGCCGGCGATCAGGACCTCGGGCCGACGCTGCGGCGTAGTGCCGACAAAGCGCGCCATGTCTTGGAGGAAGGCGCCCGGCCGCGGGCGGGTCAGACGCTGCCAGCGGGGATAGGGGTTGTTCTCGTATTGCGCCGCGACGGCGCTAGATGTGGCATCGGTTAGTACGCCGAGTGAGGGTAATTCGGTCGCCAAGCTGCGCTCGTTCTCAGCCTCGGCGTGAGCTTCGATAAGCATGGCCGCGAGCGTGCGCGGACGAATTTGGGCGCCTGGGGCGGGCAGAGTATAAAGCGCCTGTAGCAGCGGGCTCTTGATTGCCGTGCCGAGTGCCGTGAGCTCTTCGGCATCCGCAAACCAGACATAGTCGCCGGTGCGGGCCTGGCGGGCTACGGCGCAGGCAAGAGCGCGCAGCGCCTTGCGCTCCACCAGAGCGGGGCTGAACAGCAGGACGCGGCGCACCGCAGTCAGCAATAACTCGATATCGGCATCGGCATTGCTGCCTTGTTCGAGACAGGTGAGCAGCAAGGGATCGCTTTGGGCTACCTCATTGTGGTGTGCCAGAAACGCCTCAGCCGCCGCTGACCAGCCTGCGTTGCGCCCGAGCGCAATCGGCGCTGCCAAGGCACCGTGGGACTTCAGCCAGGAGAAGCCCACTCGAGCGAGGGGATACGGGTCGATATTCGAGTTGCGTAAGCCCGCGAGTAGGCCGCGGCGATCGAGCGTATCGGGTGGCACTGCGCTGTAGTTTACCAATAATATGGCTAGGCGTTGCGCGGCGGCGTCGAGTTTGCGGCCGCGGCCCAGCGCACGGCTGTAGGCGGCGATCGCCTCGGCCGGGCGTTTTGCCGCCTCTAGGGCCAAAGCGTGGGCGAAATGGGCGCGCGGATTTCGCGGCGCCTCTTCGGCCAGGGCAGCAAGCCGCGGCAAGGCATCCGCATCGCCCGCTTCGAGGGCGGCGACGGCATCTGCGACGGCCCGGTCGATGGCGGCTCTGCTGCGCATGCTCATGGCGAGAATGTGCCATGTCTGACAGAAAAAAAGGAGACGGTGGCAAAGTCATCACCTCCAACATGCCGAGGAGTGCTCCGGAAGCCTCTCTTCGGCGGAGCCGGGTGCGGTGCCCCGGGACCCTAGGGGCGTTGGCCCACCTTCGAGCCACCTCAGCCACCTCCAGCACATCTGGGCTGATTGGGGGTCACTGAACTTAGTTGGTAAACCGTCTACGGTTAGGACTTTCTATTGTTCTTGCCACCCTCCCATACTGAACGTGCGCCAATCGAAATCTCTCGCCCTCGTTTCACGTCTCTCCTTGTGTCCATTACAGCCTTTGTCCCGTCGACTGTTGAATTAACTCTTTTTACGCCCGTGTGACTGTTTGCCTGCCACGGAACGGCAACGCCATGTCTTGCCGCAGGCCGTGTGGCGCGTATACTTGGGCGCACGAATTCCGCAAAAACAGGGACGTATTCGCCGGGGCTTCCGCCGACGAGCCCATTTGCCACGGAGATAGACATGAAACTCAATAATCCTAGTCTGTTCCGCAGTCAGTGCTACATCAACGGCGAGTGGGTCGATGCCGACTCGGGAAGCACCTTCGAGGTGAGCAATCCGGCCAACGCTGAGGTGCTGGGCACGGTACCAATGATGGGTGCCAACGAGACGCGCCGGGCCATCGAGGCGGCGGATGCTGCCTGGCCGGCCTGGCGTGCCCTGACCGGGAAGGATCGGGCCCAAATCCTGCGCCGGTGGTACGATCTGATGCATGAGAACCTGGATGACCTCGGCATGATCATGACCCTAGAGCAGGGCAAGCCGTTGGCTGAGGCGAAAGGCGAAATCCACTACGCCTCGTGGTTCGTCGAGTGGTTTGCAGAGGAGGGTAAGCGCGCCTATGGCGAAGTGATTCCTGCAACCCTGCCGGACCGTCGTATAGTCACCACCAAGGAGCCGATCGGTGTCGTCGCGGCGATCACGCCCTGGAACTTCCCCACCGCCATGATTACGCGCAAGGCGGCGCCGGCGCTTGCCGCGGGTTGCCCCATTGTCATCAAGCCTGCCTCTGCCACGCCTTACAGCGCGCTGGCGCTGGCCGAGCTTGCGGAGCGGGCCGGCTTCCCCAAGGGTGTGTTCAATCTGATCACGGGCTCGGCCACTGCCATTGGCGGTGAGCTGACAGGTAATTCGACCGTGCGCAAGATGTCCTTCACCGGCTCGACCGAGATAGGCAAGGTGCTTATGGCCCAGTGCGCTGCCACCATCAAGAAGGTCTCGCTCGAGTTAGGCGGCAACGCACCGCTGATTGTCTTCGATGATGCCGATCTCGATCAGGCCGTGGCGGGGGCCATGGCGTCCAAGTATCGCAATGCCGGGCAGACTTGCGTTTGTGCCAACCGCATCCTGGTGCAGGGTGGCATCTACGAGGAATTCTCCAAGCGTCTCGGCGAAGCTGTAGTCGCGCTCAAGGTGGGCGAGGGCCTAGGCGATGGTGTCACCCAGGGACCGCTGATCGATATGGCGGCGATCGAGAAGGTCGAAGAGCACATCTCCGATGCTGTCGCCAAGGGCGCGGCCGTGACCGCCGGGGGCGCGCGGCACGAACTCGGCGGTCAATTTTTTCAACCGACCGTGCTGACCAATGTGACTGGGGATATGCGCATTGCCAGTGAGGAGACGTTCGGCCCCGTCGCGCCGCTCTTCCGTTTTGACAGCGAGGAAGAGGCGATTGAGATGGCCAACAACACCGAGTTCGGGCTGGCCGCTTATTTCTTCAGCCGCGACATCGGCCGCATCTGGCGTGTCGCCGAGGCGCTCGAATACGGCATGGTCGGGATCAACGAGGGCATCCTCTCGACCGAGGTGGCACCCTTCGGTGGTGTTAAGGAATCTGGTATCGGCCGCGAGGGAGCGCGCGAAGGCATGCTTGAGTTCATGGAAACCAAGTACATGCTGATGGGCGCCATCGATAAGTAGCGTCTTCCTTGGTCTACGATTACAACCTCGTCACCATCGGTGCCGGCTCGGGAGGCGTTGCCGCCTGCCGGCGCGCCGGCACCTATGGCGCGCGTGTTGCCATCTGCGAGGAAGGACGCGTGGGGGGCACTTGTGTGCTGCGCGGTTGTGTGCCGAAGAAGCTGCTGGTCCATGCAGCACATGTGCGCGAGGAGATCGATGACGCCGCGGGCTTCGGCTGGCACATCGCGGAGGCCAAGTTCGACTGGCCAACGCTCATTGCCAACAAGAATACCGAGCTCGATCGCCTCGAAGGCATCTACAATTCAATGCTCGACACTGCCGGGGTCGAGATTTTGGCCGGGCGTGGGAAGCTAATAGATGCTCACACTGTCGAGGTCGGCGAGCGCAAGGTCACGGCCGAGCGCGTCCTGATCGCCACCGGCGGCTGGCCCGAGGTGCCCACCTTTCCTGGCCAGGAGCATGTCATCAGCTCCAATGAAGCGCTCGACCTGCTGGCTTTTCCTGAGCGTATAGTGATCGTGGGCGGCGGCTATATCGCGGTCGAGTTTGCCGGCATCTTCCACCAACTCGGAGCCGAGGTGACTATCCTCATCCGCGCGGATCATCTGCTGCGCGGCTTCGACCATGACCTGCGCCTGCATCTGGAAGAGGAGATGCAGCGCAGTGGCATCACCATCCACGCCAGTTGTAAGGTCACCGAGGTGCGCCGCGCCGGCAATGCTTATGCCGTGGAAACGACCGATGGCGTGATGCTCGATGCCGATGCAGTGTTGTTCGCGACCGGGCGCAAGCCCAATACTGCCGGTATTGGCCTGGCCGAAGCTGGCGTGGTGATGTCGGATAATGGCGCTATCGTGGTCGACGCAAATCTGCAGACGACTTTGGCTGGCATCTTCGCCATCGGCGACTGCACCGACCGCAATAATCTCACGCCCGTCGCTATTGCCGAGGGTCGGGCGCTGGCCGAGACCTGGTTCAATGGCAATCCCCAGCGCGTCGACTATGCTGATATTGCTACTGCCGTCTTTAGCCAGCCGCCTATCGGCACCGTGGGGCTGTCCGAGGAAGCTGCGCGGCTCGCTTATTCCTCGGTCGACATCTACCGCTCTGCCTTCCGTCCACTCAAGAACACGTTGAGCGGCAATCCCGGACGCACCCTAATGAAGCTGGTGGTGGATCGCGATAGCGACCGGGTGCTCGGCTGCCACCTGATCGGCGCCGACGCGCCCGAAATTGTGCAAGGCATCGCGGTAGCCCTGAAATGCGGCGCGACAAAAGCTCAATTCGACTCCACAATGGCCATCCACCCCACGGCCGCGGAGGAGTTGGTGACGATGTATTTGCCTACTTAGAATTAAGGTATAAAATTAATAAATATTTGTAACTATCGGTAATAATGATATAAACTATGAAAAATAATCTTCGAGAGTTAAGGTTCTGGGGCTGGGGCTATGCTGACGAGACGGTCGCAGAAGACGAGGTCGGCGAGGCCGTGCAGCATGTCTGTGGCAAGCTTGGCATCAAGCTGCCCCCGGCCGCGGCGATTCCGAAGCTTTCCGACATTGTGTTGTCGCCGCCGCGCGTCGCGGTGCCAGGGCCCTTGCAGGATATTTGTAGCGTCCATCCGCGTGATCGAGTCTCGCACACCTATGGTAAGTCATTTGCTGATTATGCGCGCACGCTGCAGCGAAATTTCCGGTCGGCGCCCGATGTTGTTGCCTATCCGGAGACCGAGCAGCAGCTCGTCGATTCCCTTGACTGGGCTACGCAGGCCCGCCTGGCGGTAGTACCTTTTGGGGCCGGCTCTTCGGTGGTCGGTGGCATCGAGCACGGGGACCACGACAGCGCGTGCGGTAGGCTGACCATCGACCTGCGCAAGCTCGACCAGGTGCTGGAGGTTGACAAGACATCGCGGGCGGCACGCATCCAGGCGGGTATTTTCGGCCCGGCCCTCGATGCGGCGCTGAAGCCACACGGGCTGACGTTGCGCCATTTTCCGCAGTCCTACGAGTTCTCGACCCTCGGTGGGTGGATCGCCACCAGATCGGGCGGCCATTACGCTACCCTCTACACCCATATTGATGATTTCGTTGAAAACCTGCGCACAGTGACGCCCTCTGGCACCCTAGAGTCGCGACGCCTGCCGGGCTCAGGCGCTGGTCCCAGTCCCGACCGTTTAATGATAGGCTCGGAAGGTATTCTTGGTGTCATCACTGAGGCCTGGATGCGCCTCCAGGATCGGCCCACTTTTCGTGCCGGCACCGCAGTGCAGTTCGACGATTTCCATAAGGCAGCAGAGGCGGTGCGCTCGATATCCCAGGCCGGGTTATTTCCCAGCAACTGCCGGCTGGTCGATGCCGACGAGGCGGCCATGAGCGGGGCTGGCGACGGCAGCGCGCATCTCGTGGTGTTGGGTTTCGAGTCCGCTGATCACCAAGTTGGACCATGGATGGAGTGTGCCCTCGAATGCGCGCGCGACCATGGCGGCAGGGTGCCAGAGGAGAGCGGAGATGAAGGCCACCGGTCGGGTGCCGCGGGGCGTTGGCGCAACGCGTTTATGCGGATGCCCTATTACCGCGAAGCGATCATATCCCGAGGTATTATCCAGGATACTTTCGAAACCTCAACCACCTGGGATCGCTTCGCCGAGTTCCATGCCAACGTCAAGTCTGCGGCGGAAGACGCCATCCGGCGCGTGACCGGCAATACGGGGCTGGTGACCTGCCGTTTCACCCACACCTATCCGGATGGACCGGCGCCTTATTTTACCTTTCACGCCTTGAGCGACGTGCGCGTGATGCTCGATCAGTGGCGCGAGATAAAGCAGGCGGCGTCGGAGGCCCTGATGGCCAATGGTGGTACCATCACCCATCACCACGCCGTTGGTCGAGATCACCGGCCTTGGTACGACCGCCAGAGACCCGATCTGTTCGCCGACGCTTTGGCAGCTGCCAAGCGGCAGCTCGATCCCCACGGCCTGCTGAATCCGGGCGTGCTGATCGATGCCGATCACTTGGACCGAAGGGCGAAGCGGGTGGAGTTGTGAAATACAGCGTTTGTAGCGGCGTGTTACCCGAGCTCGGCCCCGAGCAGGTTGTCGAGACACTGGCCCGCCACGGCTATGACGGGGTCGAGTGGCGGGTCAACGGCGAATACCATTTTTCCAAGGCAACGATCGACGCTGAGGCACCCCGCATCAAGGCCATGTGCGACGCACGTGGCATCGCCGTCGCAGGCCTCACCACCTTCGTCGAACCCGACGACGACGACGATATCCGCCGCATGATTGCCGGCGCACAAGGCATGGGCTGTCCACGTTTCCGCTTTTTCAGTGGGCGCTACGACAAAAGCCTGGGCTATCGGGCTATTCTTGACGCCACGAAGATCAAGCTCGTGAATGCTCAACGCCTACTTGACGGCAGCGGTGTCAAAGGCCTTATCGAAGTTCATTTCGGCACCATCGCCTGCGGCCCAGCAACGGCGCGCGAGCTTGTCGGCGAGTGCGATCCGGGGCTTATCGGGGTGATCTGGGACCCTGGGAACATGGTAATCGAAGGCAGCATGGATTTGCAGATGAGCGTCGACATCCTGGGTGAATATATCGACCACGTGCACGTCAAGAATACACGCTGGGAGCCACTCGAAGACGGTACTTGGCGCTGGCGCTTTGACGAGTTGGCCGAGGGCACGCTGAACTGGGCCGAGGCCATCGGGGGGCTCGCGCGCATCGGCTATGACGGCTATCTATCGTTCGAGAACCTATACCGGGTGCCGGTGAAGCATCGCGGCTTCATTGGTGAAGACCTCACGATCGGCTCGGATACGATCCGCGACATCGACCAGCGCCTATCACACGAGCTCGCCTACACCCGCCGGCTGGTGGTTGAGGCCTAATACAGCATATCAGCCGGTTTGCCGATGACCTCCAGACGTGGATTACCACTGATCTCATCAAGCATGGGCTCGGAGAGGTGGATGTCAACGAGTTCCAACGTGTTGCGGATGCGCACGATGCGCGCGCGCATCGGGTCGGTATTATGCAAGGTCTTCACTGCGATGCGCACCGCCGCGTCGCCGTCCTTCATGGTTAGGGGAATCTTGGCGCTCTCGAGATAGCTCGAGGTCACAACGTTGGATAAGGTGACGCCGAGATCGGTGCGGTCAAAAAGGCGCTGGGTGATGACGTCGGCGCTGGCAAAGCCGGTGGCGTTGCCCTTGGTGGCATCGTTGAGGTCGAGTAGCACCATCTTGCGGACGCGTGGCTTGTCGAAGCCGGCGGCGCCGCGGGCGTTGCGTCCAGTGACGTTGGGGTCGGCGCCCGAGCCCGAGATGTTCTTGCCGATCTCGTCGACTACGAGCACGTCGATATCATCGACCAGGAGCCGGGCCATCAGCTCCTTCGCTTTTGCCTGCAGGGCCGATTCCCGCTCGAAGAGCACCTCCGGCGTCATCGCCTCGACCACCGCAGTGGTGTCGAAAGCATCCTCGACCAGGCCGATGCCGAAGAGAATCGGCACGTGTCGCATTAACACCTCTGCGGCGTGTGGGATGATCGCGCCGAAATCGTCCATCGAATAGCCGCCGTGAATAGCGCTGGCGCCGGCGATCTTGCCCATGCCAATGATCATCATCTTGAGCACACCGCTCTCGACCGGCCCGCGGTAGCTGGTATGGGGCTTGACCCGATTGATGATGACGACGCCATCGGCGCCGTGGGCGTATTTGTCCATGTGGATGGGGATACCCTGATCAGTTTCGGCGACAACCACGGTCTCCATGGTCGCGCGCACCGGTGCGCCGATCGAACCTTCTTCTATGCCGTATCCTGCCAACAGGCTCGCCTGGGCCTCGGCATTGCCGCCGCCGTGGCTCCCCATAGCGGGAAACACGAAGGGCTTGGCGCGGCGAGCCTTGAGCTCTGCGATGATGGTCTTGACGGCTATATCGATATTGGCGACTCCGCGGCTACCAACACCGACAGCGATGCTCGCCCCGGGCCGTATTGTGGCGGCAATCTCAGGCCGGGAGAGTTGCGCGCTGACCGCAGCTGCGACATCAGCGATGGTATGCCGCTCGAAGTGCTGACGCACTGGCACCATGCGGGGCAGGGTAAAGTCGATGCCACCGGGGATATTGATCCTGGCGTTGGATAGCATGCACGGTCTCCTCAAGGCGCGCCGGCGGCGTATATAACATGTCGGTGGGCGTCAGTTGATGGTAACCCTCGGCTATATTAATGTTTGCCGCTTATACGCCCAGCCGGGCGCCAGAGGGGAGACAGTGAGTGGAGCGCTTTTCTTTCAGCCTGTGGCGGATTTTCCGCGTCGACGCGCACTATCGACTGTTGCCGAGATGGATGGTGCTGGGGGCCGTCTCTGTGTTTGCTTTCTTCGTCGCCGCCGCGGATATCAACCAGTTTCCCAAGAAGCTGTTCCGCGGGATCTGAGGTCCGCACTATGGATTCCACTCGCATTCGGCCGCGGCGTAGCCTGATCTTCGCCCCCGGCAATAAGCCTGAGATGTTTCCCAAGGCGCTCAAAACTGACGCCGATATCGTCACTGTCGATCTCGAAGACGCGGTGGCGCCAAATTACAAGGACGATGCGCGCGCCAAAACCATGGCGCTGTTCGAAAGCGCCCAGCCCGATGACGGCGTGGAGTGCGTCGTGCGGATCAATTGCCTGCGTACGCCGGAGGGCTTGCGCGATGTGCTGGCGATCCTTAACAGCGAGACACCGCCGCCGGCGCTGATGCTGACCAAGGTCAAGACGCCCGATGAAGTGCGCCTGCTCGACGAGCTGCTGACTGGCTCACATGGGCATATCCGCTTCCATGTCATCATCGAGACCAACGATGGGCTCGATGCGGCATACGAGATAGCGCGTGCCTCGCCACGTATCGACTCGTTGCTCTTCGGTGCCGTCGACATGGCGGCGGAGCTGCGTACGGAAGTTAACTGGGAGACGCTGCTGTACACGCGCTCACGTCTCGTTCATGCGGCCGCTGGTGCAGATGTCGACCTGATCGATGTGCCTTTTCTCGATCTCGAGGACCAGGCCGGTCTTGAGGCCGAGGCGAAGGCCTGCGCGGCGCTCGGCTTCACCGGTAAGGCCGCGATCCATCCCAAGCAAATCCCCGTCGTCAACGCGGTGTTCAGCCCAAGTGCCGAAGATCTTGATAGGGCGCGGCGCATCATCGACGCCTTCGAGACAGGCAACAGCGGCCTCGTCGTGATAGACGGAAAGCTGATTGAGAAACCGGTCTTGCGTTCGATGCACCGCATGGTCGCCATCGCCGAGCGCATCGCATGAGGTTCTAGCCCATGGCAACGGACTTCCGAACTGATCGACAGGTGAGGCAAAGCTCGACTTGTTTCGGTGATAATACGAAGTCCGGCTAGTGCCACATTCTGGACAAGTGCTGCGGGCATGACATTTGGCTGCAACGGGGGATGTACAGCCTGAGTACTTGGCGCTAAGGCTGGCGTAGCGTCGATTGAGATCGGCCAAGCGTGCTCCGGGCTACGAAACCCTTGGCCTTGGTACATTCCCGGGTGTATACGCCCCATTCCACAACTTGTCTCGATGGAGGATGACATGTCGGGACCCTGGTCACCCGCGAGCTGGCGCGACTACGAGATACGGCAACAGCCGGTCTACAAGGACGACGCTGCCAAGGCTGCGGCGGAGGCCAAGCTTGCCAAGTCACCGCCGTTGGTATTTGCCGGCGAAGCGCGTGAACTCGAGGCGCGGCTTGGCGAGGTGGCGGAAGGCCGGGCCTTTTTGCTGCAGGGTGGCGATTGCGCAGAGGCCTTTGCCGAGTTTCACCCAGATCATATCCGCGACACCTTCCGGGTGTTGCTGCAAATGGCGGTGGTGCTGACCTTTGGCGCTGCGCTTCCTGTGGTCAAGGTCGGGCGCATGGCCGGTCAGTTCGCTAAGCCACGCTCGACGCCGACCGAGACCCAAGACGGCGTTGAGCTGCCGAGCTATCGCGGCGATATCATTAATGGCATCGATTTTGAGGCCGGCGCGCGCGAGCCCGATCCCGAACGCATGATCCAGGCCTATGCCCAGGCCGCCGCCAGCCTTAACCTGCTGCGTGCGCTGGCCCAGGGCGGCTATGCCGATCTGCACCAAGTGCACCGCTGGAACCTCGGCTTCGTTGCCGACAGCGCCCAGGCCGAGCGTTACCGTGATCTTGCCGAGCGCATCAGCGAAAGTCTGTCCTTCATGGAAGCCTGTGGCATCAATGCTGAGAAGGTGCCACAGATCCAGCAGACCAGTGTCTTTACCAGTCACGAGGCGTTGCTGCTCGGATACGAGCAGGCCCTGACGCGTATCGATAGCACCACGGGCGAGTGGTACGATTGCTCCGCCCACATGCTCTGGATAGGCGATCGCACGCGCGATCCCGACCATGCTCATGTCGCCTTTCTCAAAGGCGTCGGTAATCCGCTCGGTATTAAGGTAGGCCCGACCAGTGATTCCGATACGGTGATACGGCTGATCGAAGCGCTCAATCCGGACAACCGTCGGGGCCGCCTGACCCTGATCTCGCGCATGGGGTCGGACAAGGTACAGGAGCTGCTGTCGCCTATGCTGCGGCGGGTGAAAAGCGAGGGTCGCTCCGTGGTCTGGTCATGCGATCCCATGCATGCCAACACCATCAAGTCGTCGTCGGGCCACAAGACGCGCCCCTTCGATCGGGTGCTGGCCGAAGTCAAGGGTTTCTTCGCCGCCCACGATGCCGAGGGCACCTATGCGGGCGGCGTCCATTTTGAGATGACCGGGCGTGACGTGACCGAATGTATAGGTGGTGCCCAGGCGATTAGCGACGAGGATCTGTCCGACCGCTACCACACTCACTGCGACCCGCGTCTCAATGCCTCGCAGAGCCTGGAGTTGGCTTTTCTGATCGCCGAGGCGCTGAAAGGGCGGCGGCTCGACAAAGCCGCCGAAGCGGCGGAGTAGGGCGCATGGATCTTGGGCTGACAGGCCGCAAGGCGATCGTCTGTGCCTCCAGTCGCGGCCTCGGCCGGGCATGCGCGCGGGCCTTGGCTGAGGATGGAGTCGATGTGGCGATCAACGGCCGCGATGCTGCGGTTGTGGAGAGCACGGCCATGGCCATCGCCGCTAAAACTGGAGTTGAGGCAACCCCCGTGGTCGCCGACCTCGATACGGAAGATGGTCGGGCAAGGTTGCTCGAAGCTTGTCCCGAGCCTGACATCCTAGTCAACAATAATGGCGGCCCCCCTCCCGGTAGCTTCCGCGACTGGCGGCGTGAAGATTGGGATGCCGGCATCAGCGCCAACATGATGACGCCGATTGAACTCATCAAAGCCACGATAGACGGCATGGTCGAGCGCTGCTTCGGGCGCATTGTCAATGTCACATCTGTGGCGGTGCGTATGCCGTTTCCGGGCCTTGCGATGTCGAGCGCGGCACGCTCCGGCTTGACCGGGTTCATCGCCTCGATCTCGCGCGAGGTGGCGCCCCATAACGTCGCCATCAACAATCTGCAACCCGGCTTGTTTGAGACGGACCGCCTGACTGTGGGCATTGCGGGCGCGGCCGAGGCCCGCCAGCAGAGTGTCGATACCGTGCGCGGCAGCATGCTCGCCAATATCCCTGCCGGACGTTTTGGCGATCCGGAAGAGTTCGGGCGCGCCTGCGCCTTCCTGTGCAGCGCACATAGCGGTTTCATCACTGGCCAAAACCTGTTGCTAGACGGTGGATACTTCCCCGGAGCATTCTAAATCCGGCGCCGGTCTCGGCGGCGGCGAGGGCTCGGAGCGCGAGGGCTTTGAGGTCGCTGTAGCGCGCCGCACCGACCATTATTTCAAGCGCACGCGCGAAATCGTGCACGCCCATGGCGACATGCGCGTCACCTATGCCGTATTCATGCGCCGCCCGGTCATCTTCTGTCCGCGTCTGGCCGTGGAATGGCTGGAGGAGGCGGCGCGTCAGCGCGACTGCACACTCGACATCGATCCATGCTTCGAGGAAGGTGCCTGGGTCGGCGCGGGCGAGCCCTTGTTGTACATCTCCGGCCCTCTGAGCGCTCTGGTCGACTTGGAGACACTCTATCTGCAACGGCTTGGCCCGCCCAGCGTTGCCGCTTACAACGCCTTTACCATGTGCGCCGACCTGCCGAAAGTTCGCTTTTTGGCAATGGATGCGCGCCATAGCGCTGGTGATGAGATGGCCGGCATGATGGCCTATGCCGCAAGCGTCGGCTCACGCAAGGCGCAGGCTGAGGCTGGCGCCGTAGGTTTTATCGGCAATGCTAACGATGCGACGGCACACTATTTTGGCAATGAGCGCGGTCTCGGAACCATGCCTCATGCGCTAATTGGCTATGCTGGCTCGACAGTGCGAGCGGCGGAGATGTTCCGCGCCACCTATCCCGACGAGTCAATCACGGCTCTGGTCGATTATTTCGGGCGAGAGGTGACGGATTCGATCGCCGTGGCCAAACGTTTTTCGAAGCTTGCGGCGGATGGCGGCTTGCGGGTGCGCATCGACACCCACGGCGGGCGCTTTGCCGAAGGGCTCGACACGGCCAAGTCCTACATCGCTCTTGAGCGGCACGTGCCGCAAGCCACGCGCACGTATCGCAGCGAAGAGGAATTGCGCTGGCTCGTCGGCGCTGGCGTTAGTGCGGCAGCGGTCTACCACTTGCGCGACGCTCTCGACGAGGCGGGCTTCCCGGCCGTGCAAATCATCGCCAGTTCCGGCTTTAATCCTGGCAAGTGCAAGGTGTTTGCCAGCGTCGAGGCGCCGGTGGATATTATCGGCACAGGCTCGTTCTTACCCGAAACTTGGCCAGAGACCTACGCCACGGCGGATATTGTCGAATATGATGGCACGCCGTTGACGAAGGTAGGGCGCGAGTTCCTGTTGAGGCAGCGCAAGTCGTGAGCGAGAGCCTGTCGATAGCGCTGGCGCAGATCAATCCCACCGTGGGCGCGATCGAGCACAATGCCGAGTTGATTCGCGAAAGCCGCGCCGAGGCGGCGCGCCTAGGCGCCGATCTCGTAGTTTATCCCGAGCTTATCATCACAGGCTACCCGCCGGAGGACCTGGTGCTGCGGCCCGCTTTTCAGCAGGCGGCAGAGGAGATGGCGCTGGAGCTCGCGGCCGAGACGGCCGATGGCGGGCCCGGCTTGCTCCTCGGTACGCCATGGCGCGAGGAAGGCAAGCTCTACAACGCGGCGGCCCTGCTCGATGGCGGCAAGATAGTGGCGCGGCGTTACAAGCACGACCTGCCGAATTACGGTGTCTTCGACGAGATGCGCGTATTTGAAGCTGGACCGCTCACCGGCCCCATCGCCTTCCGCGGCGTCCGTCTCGGCGTACTACTCTGCGAGGACATGTGGTTCCCGGATGTAGCCGAGATTCTGGCTGAATCCGGTGCCCAGATTCTTGTCACCCTGAACGGCTCGCCCTACGAGCATGGCAAAGAAGATACACGTCTCTCCTATGCGGTTGCACGAATCACCGAGACCGGACTTGGCTTGGTCTATGTCAATCAAGTCGGGGGCCAGGATGAATTGGTATTTGACGGCGCATCATTCGTACTCGATGGCAAGCGCAAGCTTTGCCTGCAGGCACCATGGTGGCAGGAATGCGTCAACGTGTCGCGTTGGCAAATCGATGGCGACGGCGCGCACTGCGAGGAAGGTGAGCGGGCGCCGGTACCGGAGCAAATGGCGCAGATCTATGCGGCGCTGGTTACGGGGCTGCGCGACTACGTCGACAAGAATCACTTTCCGGGTGTGGCCGTCGGCCTCTCGGGCGGTATTGATTCGGCGTTGACCACGGCCGTCGCAGTAGATGCGCTCGGCCCGGAGCGGGTGCGCACCATCCGGATGCCGTCGCGCTATTCATCTGATCACAGCCTCGACGATGCCGCCGAGTGCGCGCGCCTACTCGGGATCCGCTGCGACACCGTAGCGATCGAGCTGGCACATAGGGCCTTCGAAGGAATGCTTGCGCCGCTCTTCCAAGGTACCCAGCCCGATGCCACGGAAGAGAACGTACAGGCGCGCGTGCGTGGCATCATCATGATGGCGCTGTCCAACAAGACCGGTGACATGCTGGTGACTACGGGTAACAAGAGCGAGATGTCGGTTGGCTATGCCACGCTCTACGGTGATATGTGCGGCGGCTATTCCGTGCTCAAGGACGTATATAAGACGACGGTTTTTGAATTGTCTCGCTGGCGCAACGAGAACAGGCTGCAGGGTACACTCGGACCGGACGGTCCGGCTATGCCGGACAATATTATTACCAAGCCACCCTCGGCAGAGCTGAAACCAGACCAGCTCGACGAGGACAGCTTGCCGCCCTATTCGGTGCTAGACGATATTCTCGAAGGGTTGGTTGAGGACGAACACACGGTGGAGGAAATCGTCATCCGCGGCCATCCGCGGGCACTGGTACGCCGCATTCGCCGACTGCTCTATATAGCGGAATACAAGCGCCGCCAGGCTCCGCCCGGCGTCAAGATCACCCGCCGCGCCTTCGGCCGCGACCGCCGCTACCCCATCGTCAACGGGTTCCTCAACCACGAATAGAACGGGCCGGGGAGTAGACCGAACCCGAGGCATCTGCTACCTCTCGGCTGAAACGAGCCACGGTGCGGCATAATGACCCTGCATCTCTACAACACCGCGAGCCGCCGAAAAGAAGCGTTCGAGCCTTTGGACCCAGCGCATGTGCGCATGTATGTCTGCGGGCCAACGGTCTATGACCGGGCGCATATCGGCAATGCGCGCCCCGTGGTGGTGTTCGACGTTTTGTTCAAGCTGCTCAAGCGGCACTATCCGAAGGTCACCTATGTCCGAAATATCACCGATATCGACGATAAGATCATCGCTGCGGCCGCTGACAACAGCGAAGAAATCTACGCGCTGACCAAGCGCACGACGGACTTCTTTCACGCTGATATGGGCGCCTTGGGTGCAGAGGAGCCGACTGTCGAGCCGCGCGCGACAGCGCATGTGCCTGAGATGTTGGCGCTTATCGAGACTTTGTTGGCCTCAGACCATGCCTATGAAGCGGAAGGGCACGTGCTGTTCCACGTGCCGGCCATGGACGGCTATGGCGGGCTTTCCAACCGCAAGCCAGAAGAGCTGGTGGCGGGTTCGCGGGTCGAGGTAGCCCCCTACAAGAAGGATGCTGGCGACTTCATCTTGTGGAAACCTTCGACACCCGACCAGCCCGGCTGGGACTCACCCTGGGGGCGAGGACGCCCGGGCTGGCATTTGGAATGCTCGGCCATGAGCGAGCGTTATCTCGGCGAAACCTTCGACATCCACGGCGGTGGCCGCGATCTCATCTTTCCCCACCACGAAAACGAACGCGCTCAGAGCATGTGTGCCCACGGCGGCAAGACCTTTGCGCGCTACTGGATGCATAACGGCTATGTCGTGGTCGAGGGAGAAAAGATGTCGAAGAGCCTAGGCAATTTCTTCACTGTCGAGGAACTGCTGGCGCGCGCACCGGGCGAGGCACTGCGCTTCAATATGCTCAAGACTCACTACCGCCACCCGCTCGACTGGACGCTGGAAGGCATGGCCGAAAGCAAAGCGGATCTCGATCGACTTTATCTTGCCCTGCGCAATGTCGCCGATATCGAGGCCGAGGCCAGAGACAGCGCCCCGGGGGCAGTGGAGGCCGCGCTGCTCGACGATCTAAACACGCCAAAGGCTATCGCCGAGCTGCATGCAGTCGCCGGCGATCTCAACAAGACACGTTCGGTTGCCGCCAAGTCGGCCTTGCTGGCATCGGGTAAAGCACTCGGGATCTTTAATTTTCCATCTAACGAGTGGTTCCAGGGCGAGGCGTCTGACGATGTCGGTGAGCTCGTTGCGGCACGCCTCGAAGCGCGCTCAAAACGGAATTTTGCCGAGGCCGACCGCATACGCGATAAGCTCGTTGCGGCGGGGATCATCCTCGAGGATAAGCCCGACGGCACTACCGACTGGCGACGGGCGTGATGGGCGAGAGGGTCTGGATTTACGATACCACGCTGCGCGACGGTGGCCAGGCCCAGGGCGTTAATTTTGGTAGCGCCGACAAGGCGGCGATTGCGCGCGAGCTCGATGCGCTCGGCGTCGATTACATAGAGGCCGGCTGGCCCGGTGCCAATCCCACCGACGACGCAATTTTTTCTTCGCCGCCCAAGCTTTCTCACGCCCGGCTTGCCACCTTCGGGATGACCCGCCGCTTACGCTGCAGCGCCGCCAACGATCCAGGACTTGCCGGCGTGGTCAATGCCGGTGCGCCCGTCACTTGTCTTGTCGCTAAGGCCTGGGACTTTCACGTTACCACTGCGCTCGGCACGGAGCTTGGCGAGAATATTGAGATGATCGCCGATTCCATCGCCTACGCAGCGACCCGCGCCGAAGAGGTCCTACTCGACGCGGAGCATTTCTTCGACGGCTATCGCGCCAATTCGGACTATGCGCTGGCCTGCCTTAAGGCCGGGTTCAATGCCGGCGCGCGCTGGATCGTGCTTTGCGATACCAATGGTGGCCGACTGCCCCATGAGATTGAAGAGGCCGTCACCGCGGTCGCCGAGGTCATCCCCGGTGATCATCTCGGCATCCATTGCCACAACGACAGCGGTACCGCCATTGCGTCTAGCCTGGCTGCAGTTCGGGCGGGCGTGCGTCAGGTTCAGGGCACGTTGAACGGTCTCGGTGAGCGCTGCGGCAATGCGGATCTCACCGCAGTTATCCCCAATCTCGTGCTCAAGATGGGCTTTGAGACAAGCATCGATGCCGCTGGCCTTGAGCGGTTGACCCATGTCTCTCACATGCTCGACGAGCGCCTGAATCGGGCTAATGACCCGATGCGTCCCTATGTTGGGGTTTCGGCTTTCGCCCATAAGGGCGGCCTGCATGTCTCTGCCGTGGCCAAGGATCCGACGACCTATGAACACATCGCACCGGAGCTGGTCGGCAACCGTCGCCAGGTCGTCGTCTCGGACCAGGCGGGGCGGTCGAACATCCTGCATCGCTTCGAGGAGCTGGGTATCGAGCTCGATGCCAAGTCGCCGAAGCTCGGTCGGCTCATGGAATTGGTCAAGGAGCGCGAAGCGCAAGGCTTTGCCTATGACGGCGCGACAGCGAGCTTCGAGTTGCTGGCGCGACGCACGATCGGCACTGTGCCGGAGTTCTTCGACCTAACCAGCTTTCGCGTTATCGATGAGCAGCGCATCGACGCCCGCGGCCAGCGCGTCACGCTCTCGGAAGCGACTATGAAGGTGGTTGTCAACGACGAGCAAATCATGACTGTGGCCGAGGGCAACGGGCCGGTCGATGCCTTGGCGAACGGCTTGACCAAGGTGCTGAGCGGCGTCTTTCCGGCGCTCACCGAGATGCGGCTGGTCGATTATAAGGTGCGCATCCTAACGCCGGAAGCGGGCACTGCTGCCGTCACCCGTGTCATGATTGAGAGCGAAGGCGCCGAGGGTGTACGTTGGGCGACGGTGGGCGTGTCGCCCAATGTTATTGCTGCATCCTATGACGCGCTCAAGGACGCCATCACCTATCGTCTTCTGGGCAGCCATGGCGGGCACGGACCGTAGCCGGGAGCTACCCGCGGCCGCGGCACCGGCGGTGATTCTCGTGGCCCCGCAGCTTGGCGAGAACATCGGCTCCGCGGTGCGTGCCATGTTCAACTTCGGCCTTACCGATCTGCGCCTAGTGGCACCGCGCGATGGCTGGCCGAACGACGCCGCGCGCGCCAATGCCTCTGGCGCCGACACGGTCATAGACGATGCGCGGGTCTACGGTGATGTCGAAAGCGCTCTTGCCGATCTCACTTTTGTCGTGGCTGCGACAGCGCGCCCTCGCGACATGCGGACCTTGGTTCTGACCCCGGCGACGGCCGCGACCCGTTTGCGCACAGCGGCTGCGGCCGGGGAGCGCTGCGGCATGATGCTGGGGCGTGAAAGTACTGGCCTCGACAACGATTCTGTGGTGCTGGCGGATGCCGTCGTTACCGTTCCCACCAATCCCGGTTTTGCGTCCCTAAATCTGGCCATGACAGTGCTTCTGCTGGCGCATCAATGGTTCATAGTAGCCGACGATACGCCCGCGGAAGATCTGTCTGAGCGAGCCTCGCGGACTGCCAGCAAGGCCGAGTTGCAGGGCCTGTTCCAGCACCTGGAGGGTGAGCTCGACGCCTGCGGCTTTTTGCGCGTGGCGGAGAAGCGTCCAAGCATGGTGCGGAACCTGCGCAACATCTTCCAACGCGCGCGGCTCAGCGAGCAGGAAGTGCGCACTTTACGCGGCGTAATTGCTGGTCTGGTGGAGCATGGCAGGCGCCGCCGCGATTAGGGGAGGTATTCCTTTGAGTTAGTACTGGTTAACTCGTTTCGGGGTGATTCTTCTGGGTAGCGGTCAGGCCACCGCAAAGCCGTTTGATGCAGATGCCTCTCAGAGGGTTCCCAGCCATGGTCTGCCCAGCTCCGGCGGTGGTTCACCCCCCCGTTCAAACGCGGCGTGTCGGACAGCAGCTGCAACGGCTTACCTAAAAACCTGAGAGCGAACATCGACCAGGCCCTGTACACCACCAAGTACGAAGGGCGTAACCAAGTGCCGCGCGCCAACTGATCCACCTCTATTTCATTTGTCGACAACTTTCCGTAACGTCTCGGGCATGTCCGATCTCACCGAAGCTTTTGGCTTGGCGCTGGGCCTGGTCGTTTCCCTGGATGCCGCGCTGCTGGAGATAGTTTGCCGCTCGCTGGCGATCAGTCTCACCGCCGTCGTGGTGGCCTCGGCGATCGGTCTGCCGCTCGGCGCCGCAATCGCTGTCTGGCGCTTTCCCGGGCGCCGCGTCGTCGTGGTGATGTTGAACGCGCTGATGGCGCTGCCGCCGGTCTTTATCGGTCTCATGCTCTACGTGATTCTATCACGCGCCGGTCCGCTCGGCTTTCTCGGTCTCTTGTTCACGCCGACGGCGATGATCCTGGCCCAGTGCGTGCTTGTGCTGCCTATCGTCGCGGCGCTCTCGCATCGCCTGCTGCGCGACCTTTACCAAAGCTATCGGGAACAGCTCTGTTCGCTCGGTGCTAGCCTGTCGCAAGTGGCGGTGACGCTGCTCTGGGATGCGCGTGCGAGCTTGGTAACCGTGGTCATGGCGGGCTTTGGGCGCGCCATCGCCGAGGTTGGTGCGGTGCTCATCGTCGGCGGCAACATCGCCCATGCGACCCGCGTTATGACCACCACAATCGCGCTCGAGACTAGCAAGGGAAACCTGGCGCTGGCGCTGGCGCTCGGTATGGTGCTGGTGCTGGTGGCGATCGGGGTCAGTGCCACGGCAGCCATAATGGTTGGCGCTGCGCGCCCGCGCGCCCGCGCGCTCCGCTGGGGTTAGGCATGGCGATTCTGCCTTTGGAGTTGAGCGAGGTCAGCCTGCACGCTAACGGTAGGGCCTTGCTTGATGCCATATCTCTGCGCATCGAGGCCGGGCCAAAAACCATCATCCTCGGGGCCAACGGGGCGGGCAAGAGCCTGCTGCTGCGCGTTTGCCATGGCCTTCTCTCGCCGCACCGGGGCCGTGTGCAATGGCAGGGCCCCGACGCTGGCGAGCAACGCAAGCGGCAGGCCATGGTATTTCAGGATCCGGTCATGCTGCGGCGCTCGGTCTATGCCAATGTCGCCTACGGGCTTGTCATCCACCGCGTGCCGCGGTCCGAGCGCGGGCAGCGCATCGCAGAGGTTCTGGAGTGCACGGGCCTTGCCGACTTCGCCATGCGAGCGGCTCCCACACTCTCGGGCGGCGAGCAGCAGCGGCTGGCCCTGGCCAGGGTCTGGGCCTTGCAGCCCGAGGTTTTGTTCCTTGATGAGCCAACGGCTAGCCTTGACCCGGGCGCGACAGCGGCCGTGGAAGCCATCGTAGAGGACATGCACGCGCAAGGCTGCAAGCTGGTGATGACGACACACGATATGGGGCAAGCGAGGCGTCTGGCGGACGAAGTGATTTTCCTGCATCAAGGCCGGGTGGACGAGCATGTTGCGGCCGAAGACTTCTTCGCCAGCCCGCAAAGTGAGACGGCAAATGCATTTTTAGAGGGCAAGCTTTTATGGTGATGCGACTGTTTGCGGCTGCACTGTTGCTGTCGTCCGGAGCCGCGGCCGAGACGATCACGCTGGCCTCGACCACATCAACTGAGAACTCGGGCCTTTTCGCTCATCTGCTGCCACAGTTCGAACGCGATACCGGGATTGCCGTACAGGTGATTGCGGTTGGCACCGGCCAGGCTATTCGCTTAGCGCGCAACGGTGATGCCGACGTGGTGCTGGTGCATCATCGGGCCTCGGAGGAAGCCCTGGTGGTGGACGGCCACGGTCTTGCGCGCCATGACGTAATGGTCAACGACTTCGTCATCGTCGGTCCGGCCAACGACCCAGCGGAAGTTGGGGCGGCGGATAGCGCTGCGGACGCCTTCGCCCGTATCGCCGGCACAGCGGTGCCCTTCGCCTCGCGCGGCGACGACAGTGGTACCCACAAGGCCGAGCGTGCCGTCTGGCAGGAGGCAGCTATCGATCCGCTACCGGCCAGAGACGGCTGGTATCGCGAGCTAGGTGCCGGCATGGGCGCTACCCTCAATACTGCCGCGGCCATGGCCGCGTATGTGTTCTCGGACCGCGCCACCTGGGCCACATTCGCCAACAAGGGCTCGCTGGAGTTGCTCTTCGAGGGCGATGCTGCGCTGGTAAACGCTTACGGCGTCATCGCCATCAATCCGGCACGCCATCCGCACGTTAAAGCCGCCGCTGCCCGAGCCTTTGTCGATTGGCTGCTCTCGCCGGTCGGGCAGGGAGCCATCGCTAGTTTCGAGGTCGATGGCGAGCAGCTGTTTTTTCCGGCTGATCTGGCGGCAACGGATTGACATCCGGCCCCTGCGCTGTATAGGAAGAGCCCGGATTTCCGAGGCGGCCGCGCACGCGTGCCGCCCGTTACTTACCACGGCTAGAGCATGAGCAGGCGGAACGCATCGAAGTACAAGCTGGACCGGCGCCTCGGCGTCAATCTCTGGGGCCGGGCCAAGAGCCCTGTGAACCTGCGCGAATATCCCCCGGGCGAGCACGGCCAGCGCCGCCGCAAGGTGTCGGATTATGGCACCCAGCTTAAGGCGAAGCAGAAGCTGCGCGGCTATTATGGCGAGATCACCGAAAAGCAATTCCGCCGCATTTACCGCGAGGCGGTGCGCCTGCGCGGTGACACCGGTGAGAACATGGTTGGCTTACTCGAGCGCCGCCTCGACATGGTGGCCTATCGTATGCTCTTCGCGCCTACCATCTTCGCCGCGCGACAAATCGTTAACCACGGCCATCTCCACGTCAATGGCCGCCGGGTGACCATTCCGAGCTATCGCGTGAGCGTGGGCGACGTCATTGAGGTGCGCCAGAAGTCCCGCCAGCACCCGCTGATCCTCGAGACCGTGCAACAGCCCGACCGCGAACTGCCGGACTATGTTGAGGTCGACCACGATAAGCTCAAAGGCACCTTCCTGCGTCAGCCCCTCTTCGCCGAGATCCCCTACCCAGTACAAATGCAGCCGAACCTGGTAATCGAGTACTACTCGCGTTAAGCCAAGCGGGAGTTCGGAGCTGCGCGGGCCGCCCAGTTGGGCAGCCTATATGCGTTTTGGGGGTATTTGTTGCTGCGTGTACACAGCTAACTACTCTGCCGGCACCGTCTCTGCCCGTGCCCGCTGGCGCCTCGGTTCCGTCGGCAGGCGCGTGGCGATGAGGGCGGCGATGAGGGCGAAGGCGATCATGACGGGAAACAGGGCGTCGAGGCTGCCGGTTAGGCGATAGACCAGCGGTACTAGGGCGACGCCGAGAGACGAGGCACCTAAGGTAATGACGAACTTGGCGCCGTAGACGCGACCACGCCATTCGGGTGGGGTGTGGCGAGCGAGCAGTGCGTTCTCGGCCGGTTGGCCGGCAACGTTGAGGCTGATCATCATGGCGGCGGCAGGGATCAGGGCTGGATGGATCAGCACGAAAGCGGCTGCTATGAACGGAATTTGCAGGAATTGGGCACTGATGTAGATGCTGCGCAGGCGGAAGCGGTCGGCCATCTCGCCGCCAATCACCTGGGCTATGGCGCTGGCTAGGTAGACCGCCGTCACGGCGCCGCCGATACCCAATACCCTGTCACCGAACATGTGGGGTAGGCGCTGGTCGAACAGCTTGGGCAGGGCAAACGACGTGATTTGGTAGATCATGCCCGTGCACATCACGGTCAGGGCGAGGACGATGAAGACACGTTTGCGTTCGCCCGGTGCGTTGGCGTTCGGCTGGGAGGGTGGCTCCGGCAGGCGCGGGCCGAAAATGTTACGTCGCCAGGCAACGATGAAGATGGCACCTGCCAGAACGCAGGCCGCGCCGGGTACGACGAAGGCGGCGCGCCAACTGATCAGGCTCGCCAAGGCGCCAGCAACCAGTGCTGCAGCGGCGGTTCCGGCACTGCCGAAAACGCCGTTTATGCCAAAGGCGCGGCCCCGATTGGGCGCGTGGTGCACCAGCCAAGGAATGCCGACGGGATGGAAAATAGCCGCAAACAGCCCAACCAATGTCAATGTGGCGCCCAGCGTCAGCGGCCCTTGGGCCAGGCCGCAAAGCATCAGCGATGTGCCAAGCCCGACCAGATAGATTGCCAGCATACCGGCCTCGGACCAGCGGTCGCCAAGCCAACCGGCGGGAAGTGCGCCCAAGCCAAACATTATCATCATGGGGATTGACAGCGCGAGCAGTTCGTCATAGCCCATGCCCCACTCGTCCTCGAGCACCAGCACCACGGTGGCATAAAGGAGCACCGAGAGATGGGCGAAGGCGTGGGCGACGCCGGCGAAGCCGGAGACGACATAAGGGCGTGACTGAGGCACAAGGCTTTCTATCAGTCCACCCGGTACTTCTCCACCACGTCGCGGTTGATCTCGATGCCGAGTCCGGGGCCGTCTGGAACGGTCAGGTGGCCATCTATGCAAGCGATAGGCGTGACCAGCAGGTCGCTGCGTAGCGCGTTGGTGCCGCGATCGTATTCCAACATAACCGGATGCGGGATGCGGTCCGTGTGCGGCGAGGGTGACAAGGCAGCGAGGAAATGCACGGCCGCGGCCAAACCCACGCCGCCGCCCCAGACATGCAGTGAGAGCCGCAGGTTGGCGAGTCGGATCATCTGCCAGATGGCGCGTGTCTCATCAAGCCCTCCGCACAAGGTTATGTCAGGTTGCACGATATCGGCGCAGCGCTCGTCAATGAGGCGCTTGAAGTCCCAAGCTGTATAAAGCGCCTCGCCGGCGGCGATCGGCATAGGCGCCCGTGCGCGTAGTTCAGTATAGCCGGCAAAGTCGGTCGGCGGCAGCGGCTCCTCGTAGAAATGGATGTTGTAATCGGCGATCCGCCGCATGCTCTCCAGCGCCTCGTCCACTGTGTAGTTACCATTAGCATCCACCATCAACAATATGTCCGGACCGAGCACTTCTCGCCCCATCGCTACGCGCTCGACATCGTTGCCCGGGGAATGGCCGATCTTTATTTTGACGCCAGGGAAATGGTCGTCACGGAATCCGAGCATCTGGTCGCCGAGCTGATAGGCGGGATTAGCTGCAAAATAGCCGCTCGAGGCATAGGCCGGAACGCGGTCGATACCTTGCCCCCCGAGTAACTTGCATAACGGTAGGTCGTACAGTTTGCCCATGGCGTCATACAGCGCCATGTTGATGCCGCCTACCGTCGACGTGATAGTATTTTGGATTCCCAAATGGTAACGTTGATTGTAGAAATAGTGTACGATTTGTTCGCGATCAAATATCTCACGACCGAGAAAATAAGGGCGAACCACATCGAGCGAAGAAGCAACCATGGGACAGGGACCCCAAGATTCTCCTATGCCTGTGATGCCAGCATCTGTCTCGATCTCTATCAGGGTCATGTTGCGCACAGGCGTCATGCCTCGCGCCATGCCATAGGCGTTGTCGATGCCGAGATGGTGCTCGAGTCCGATTGCCGTGATGTTTGTTATTCTTGTCATGCGATGGGGGCTCCGATCAGGTGGGCGGCGAAGCGCAGCCGCACATAGTCGACATCCAAGCTGCCGTCAGCGTCCCGCAGTTGCGATGCAAGGGCGCGTTCTGCCGCGCCGGTGCCGGAATGGCCGCATTACCACGGTATCGGTCAGAACTTTCCTGCGGTTCGGCATTGTCGTTTCCTCCCCGATAAAATGGTGTTATTGCGGCGAGTATATCAGCCGAGGCTCGCTCTCGCGAGCAACGCCCGCTTGACCTGGTGCGCCATCCAGCCAATGGTGCGGTCGGGCGAATGGAAGGGAATGATCTGCGCCGATGAAATTCACCGGAACCGATACCTACGTTGCCACCGAGGATCTGATGGTGGCGGTAAATGCCGCGATCACGCTAGAGCGTCCACTGCTGGTCAAGGGGGAGCCTGGCACGGGCAAGACCATGCTGGCCGAGGAGGTGGCTCGAGCGCTCGGTAGGAACATCATTCCCTGGTACATCAAATCGACCACGACAGCTCAGCAGGGGCTATACGAGTACGATGCGGTGGCGCGGCTGCGCGATGGTCAGCTCGGCGACGACCGGGTCAAGGACATCAGCAACTATATCGAACGCGGCAAGCTGTGGGACGCCTTCGAGGCTGAAGATATCCCGGTGTTGCTGATCGACGAGATCGACAAGGCGGATATCGAGTTCCCCAACGACCTGCTTCTCGAACTCGATCGCATGGAGTTCTTCGTTTACGAGACCAAGCAGACGGTGAAGGCGGCTAAGCGGCCAATCGTGGTCATCACCTCGAACAATGAGAAGGAGTTGCCGGATGCTTTCCTGCGCCGTTGTTTTTTCCATTACATCGCCTTTCCCGATGCCGAGACCATGGGGCAGATCGTCGACGTGCATTACCCGGGCATCAAGAAGGCCCTGCTCAAGGCGGCGCTGGAGGCGTTCTATGAAGTACGCGAGGTGCCCGGGTTGAAGAAGAAACCCTCGACCTCGGAGCTACTCGATTGGTTCAAGCTGCTGCTTGCTGAAGATATCGACCCGGTGGTGTTGCGCGAGAAGGACGCGGGCAAGGCCATCCCGCCGCTCCACGGCGCGCTTCTCAAGAACGAGCAAGATGTGCACCTCTTCGAGCGCTTGGCCTTTCTCGCCCGCCGCCAGGGGGGATGATTACGTTCCGCGCCGCACTGCCTGACGAGTCGGTGCTGCTCAGTGATTTAGCACTGCGCTCCAAAGCGCACTGGGGCTTCTATCGACCTACGGGCTGCGGGCCGGTAGGGCGCGTGGTCTAAGCCAGTGCCCAGGGGCGCACGTTGCCCCGGCCATCCCAGAACCTGGCATAAGGGGGCAGGGCATGTTCGTCGACTTTTTCCTCAAGCTGCGTGAGGCCAAGGTGCCGGTGACATTGCGCGAATATCTGACCCTGCTTGAGGGGGTCCAGGCCGGTCTTGCCAATTATAGTGTCGAGGACTTCTACTGCCTCTCGCGTGCGACGCTGGTGAAGGACGAGCGCCATTACGACAGGTTCGATCAGGCTTTCGGCCAGTTCTTCCAGGGCGTCGAGGCACTTACGGATGGCATGCTGGCCGATATTCCTGAGGAGTGGCTGCGGCGCGAGATCGAGAAGCTTCTGAGCCCGGAGGAACGCGCGGAGCTGGAAAAGCTCGGTTGGGACAAGCTCATGGAGACCCTCAAGGAGCGTTTGGCCGAGCAGCAGGGGCGCCACCAAGGCGGTAGCAAGTGGATAGGCACCGGCGGGACCTCTCCATTCGGCGCTTATGGCGATCACCCGGAAGGCATCCGCATCGGCCAGGAAGAGGGCCGACGACGCAGCGCCGTCAAGGTCTGGGATAAGCGCGAATACAAGAACCTCGACGACTCGGTTGTCATCGGTACGCGCAACATCAAGGTGGCGCTGCGGCGCTTGCGCCAGTTCGTACGCGAAGGTGCCAATACCGAACTTGATTTGAACGGCACTATCAAGGCCACCGCCGACAACGGCGGCTGGCTCGATCTCAAGATGCGCCCCGAGCGCCACAACAAGGTCAAGGTGCTGTTGTTTCTCGACGTCGGTGGCTCCATGAACGTGCATGCGCGTACTTGCGAGGAGCTGTTCTCGGCCGCCAGCAGCGAGTTCAAGAACCTGGAATATTTCTACTTTCACAACTGCCCCTACGAGAGCGTCTGGCGCGACAATATGCGCCGCCACGCGCAACGCACGCCGACCTGGGAGGTGCTGCATACCTATCCCGCCGACTACAAGCTTATCTTCGTCGGCGATGCCAGCATGTCGCCTTACGAGATCACTTATCCCGGCGGCAGTGTCGAGCACTGGAATGAGGAAGCAGGCGGTATTTGGCTGCAGCGCATGCTCGAGATCTATTCGTCCGCCATTTGGCTGAATCCAGAGCCCCGCGAGCATTGGGAATATACCCACTCGATCCAGATGATCCGCCAGCTGATGGGAGAGCGCATGTTCCCGCTCACCATCAAGGGTCTGGAAGAAGGCATGCGGCTGCTGGGACGGGGCTGATATGGGTTAAGGCTTTTCTGTGACTGACGCGACACCGTCACCGGAGGAGATTGCCATGAAATACGAGGAACCGGGGTGCGCCTATTGTCCGCCCAACGTTCGTGCCTGCCGGGTTGGCGCGTCGGACGAGCGCGGGCCGGGATTTTGCCCAAGCAAGGTCGATGGCAAGGCGCTCGATGACGCTTGGTCGCGCTACGGCGATACCGAGCTGCGGCACATAGCCCAGGTCTCGGCTGAGGTCGAATCACAGGGTTATTGCAAATGGACGCGGGTCGAAGAGATTTGTCATTTCGCGCGCAACATGGGCTTCAAGCGCATCGGCATCGCCACCTGCATTAGCTTCGTCGACCATGCGAAGACCTTGAGCGGCATCCTCGAGAGCCACGGCTTCGAAGTCGCGTCCGTAGCCTGCAAGAGCGGCGGCGTGGACAAGCAGGATCTCGGTTTGCGTGAAGATCAGAAGATATTTCCTGGCGGCCACGAGTCCATATGCAATCCGGTAGCCCAAGCAGAATTTCTCAACCGTGCCGGCTGCCAGTTAAACGTAGTGTTGGGCCTTTGTGTTGGCCATGACGGTCTATTCTTTCGCCATGCTGAGGGGCTGACCACGGTTCTCGTCGCCAAGGACCGGGTGCTAGCCCACAATCCCATCGGTGCGCTCAATCTCGCCGATACCTATTACGACAAGGTATGGGGACCGGAACGCCCCGATAAGCCGCCCAAGCTGCCGGCTGCGGGACGCAGGCAGGACTGATCAATCGCCACAGCCGGAAGCGGCGGGCTCCTCGGGTACGCCATCGTCACCGAAGACCTCGATCGGGCCATGGCTGTGAAAAGTCTCCCAGGGGATGCCGCTGGGGTCGGTGACCCAGGCCTTGTCGGACTTGGCGTAGCAGCAGGCGGCGTCGGTTTGGTCCGTGACGGCGTTGCCGGCCGCTGCCAGACGGCCGCGAATTTCGTCGAGTTCGTCATTTTCGTCGACTTGGAAGCCGAGGTGGCTGAGGGCGCCGCTGCCGCCGCTGCGCGAGGAGATTGCAAAGTTGATAGCAGGATCGTCGAGCATCCACTTGGCGTAGTCGGACTTGATCACTACCGGATCGTTGCCGAATAGGGTGGCATAGAACTTCGTTGATTTCTCGAGGTCAGCGACCAAGACATGGACATGCAGGCGTTTCATAAGGCGAGAGTCTCCTCCTCCTGGGCTGCGGGCGCAGGGCGCCGGCAGCAGTTTTTCGTCATATAGTCGATCGGAAACGCTGCGGCATCATAGTCGGCAGCGTAGAACAACGAGCGCTTGTTCTTGCGCAGCAACACCAGTACAGCGCCATGTAACTCCTTAAAATAGAAAGAGAGCGTGGTAGCCGATACGAAAAATGCGTCGACGATATGCCCCGGCGACAGGTGGGCGGGTCCCAACCCCACCAGATGCCGAAACACAGCAAGGCGGTTCTCCTGCGCTAGTGCTGACAAGGAGATAACCACAGTTTTTTCATAGTTCTGGAAAGATAGAATTATGTAACCCTTGTCAGCCCCAGACCGCCAGTCCATCACCGATAAGCTTGACGCCTAGGATGACCATGAAGCCGTGGCACAGTCGATAAAACAACAGCGTATCGAGGTTACGGTGGACTTTGAGCCCGAGCCAGATGGCGATCGGCACCAACCAAATCAGTGCCAGCGCGGTGGTCATGTTCTCGGTAGAGAACTGGCCTAGCCAGGCGTAGGGCAGCAACTTCATGTAGTTGATGGCGGCGAACAGCACTGCGGTGGTGCCCACGAACAAGGACTTTTCTAGCGCCTGGGGCAGCAAGTAGACATTGATAGGCGGGCTGCCAGCGTGGGCGAGGAAGCTGGTGAAGCCGGAGACACCGCTCCAGAACGTGCCTTTACCGCGGTTTGCGGTCGCCGGCTCGTTACGGCTCGGAGTTAGAAAGTAGCGCGTGCCGAAAACCACGGCGATGACGCCCACCAGTAGTTCCACGTGGCGTTCTTCGAGGTGACTGACAGATGCCGTGCCGATAGCGATGCCGAGTGCCGCCCCGGGGATCATGATTGCCAGGTTGCGGGCGTCCCAACTGCGCCGAAAGGCCCAACAGGTCATCAGGTCCATTAGGCAGAGGATGGGCAGGAGGATTGCCGCCGCCTGAAAGACAGGCATGCCAAGCGCCATCAGGGGCACAGCCATACCGCCGAGCCCGGTACCGAAGCCGGCTTTCGATATGCCCAGCAACAGAACGGCCGGGATGGCGACCACATAGAATATCGGGTCGGTGATAATTGGCGGTAGACTATCCAGCATCTAGGGCAGGGCGATTGATGCCAACGAGGTCTGCGGTCTCTAGCAGCGAGCGCCAGGTTGTGTCCTCGAGCGGAATACCGTTGGCCTCGTAGGCGCGGCGTTTTCTGCGCTCCGGATCGCCCGGCATCATTAACGGCGCGCCGGGATTGATAGGCTTGGCGCTGCGGGCGAAGTCGAGATAGCGCTTGACCTCTTCGGCAAAACCACCCCCCGCATCAAAGGTCGCCACGTCCATGTAAATGGATAGCATGCCGTTCGAGAGTTGCTCGATACCAGGCCTGGCGGCGCCGCTGGTGGATAGTGCACCGGCCAGCAACTCGCACATGATGGACAGTCCGGAGCCTTTATGCTCACCCATGGCACGGATGGCGCCGGTGCCACCGCGGCTGTTCAAGGGGCGCTCCTCGGTGATCGGCCCGTAGATCACCGACTGGTCGGTGGTCAGATTGCCTTCCTCGTCGACCAGGGCGTCTTTCGGGAGCGGTTTGCCGCCGTCGACAGAGACCATGACCTTGCCCTCGGCGACGATCGAGGTAGCGAAGTCGAGGATCACCGGCTCTTCGCCTTGTACCGGCACGCCGACGGCAAAGGGATTGGTGGACATGCGCCGCTCGGCCGCACCGAAGGGCGCCACCAGTAGGCCAATGCCGGAGGTGTTGACGAAATGGATCGAGACCATGCCTGCATTCGCCGCGCGGATGGGCCAATCACCTATGCGTCCGAGATGGCTGACATTGGTGATGCCGACAACTGACACACCATGCTTTCTGGCCTTCTCGATGCCCAAATCCACGGCTTGTTCGCCGATGGTCTGTCCAAAACCGAAATGGCCGTCGACGATGGCGATGGCGTCAGTATCGTTGACCACGGTGATCTTCTGTCCGGGATTCACCTTGCCAGCTCGTATTGCGCCGACGTAGCGCGGCACGCGGATCACGCCGTGGCTCGGATGGCCAGCAAGATTGGCACCGACGAGATAATCGGCGATGCGCTCGCCTTCCTCACGGTTGCAACCGGCGGCGGTGAAGATGTCTGCGGTAAAACCGCGCAGCTGATCGGCAGTGATATCCATGGTCCAGGAACCCTTTACACGTTTCGCCCGGCGAGGCGGGCGATTTCGGCATTGTTGATGCCGACCTTGGCGGCGGTCTCGGAAAGTTGCGCCCAGGTATTATCATCGAGTGGGATGCCGCCCGCTATACGCTCGGCCTTGGTGCGTAGCTCGGGATCTCCAGGCATGAGAATTTCACCGCCTTCCTCAGTCTTAGGTGAGCTCTTTACCCAATCGGTTAAACCTTTCACTTCGTCAGCAAAATTGTCGTTCGCTATCGTATTTGGGTCAATGTAGATAGAGCACATGCCGTTGACAATCTTCTTGGCGGTCGGATTGTCAGGATTCGAGCAGCCACTGCCTGTAATTGCACCTGCCATCACTTCGCAGAGTATGGAAAGCACATAGCCCTTGTGCGCACCGATAGTGAGAATGGCACCGGGGGGATCGGCATAAAAGGCTTCCGGGTCTGTGGTTGGCTCGCCGTTGCCGTCGAGAATGGCGTTATCCGGTACGGGCACGCCCTTGTTGCGCGCAACACGGATCTTGCCCTCCGCAATGACGCAAGTTGAGAGGTCGGCGATAATCGGCTCACCACCTGCAACAGGAATGCCGGCGGCGATGGGGTTGGCCGATAGCCGGCGTTCGATGCCGCCGAACGGCGCCACCAGTATACCGCCCCCGGAGGTATTGACGAAATGTATAGACACTAGACCCTGCGCCGCGGCGCGGATGGCCCAATCGCCGACGCGCCCAACATGACCCGCATTGCGCAGACCCACCAGCGCCAGCCCCGACTTACGGCATTTCTCTATGCCAAGGTCCACCGACTGCTCGCCGATGCTCTGGCCAAAGCCGAAATTACCGTCGACGATCGCCATGGAGTCGTTCTCAAAAACGGCTGTGATTGTCTGGTTGGGTACCAATTTACCTTCCTGTACCCACTGTATGTAGGCGGGTGCGCGGATAACGCCGTGGCTGTCATGGCCAACTAGATTCGCTTCGATGAGGTGGCGCGCGATGATGTTAGCCTCGTCGTCAGAGCTTCCTGCGTGGCGAAATATTGCCGCGGTCAGCGCGGCTAGTTTATCATGTTGTACGCTCACGAATCCCCCTTTATTCGATACCGTCGCGGCCGGAACCGCAGATTAGGCTGCAGACATGCTTGCCGACGATGTTGCTGATCTTGCCGTTGAGGAGCGCGGCTGTTGCGGCGGCGCCGCCGAGCTCGGCTGCGACTCCGAACTCGCGCCACAGCCAGCGCGAGGCAGCCAGCATGTCGTCGTCGCTCACCAACACGATGTCCTCGACGCAATCTGTAACGATATCAAGCACAGTTTGGTCCGTGGTTAAGGCTGCCAGCACACCGACTTGCGTTGAGATCTTGTCGATGGAGACGAGCCCACCAGCCTTGACGCACGCTTGCAAGGTTGGTGCGCCTGTCGGCTCCACGCCGATGATGCGCGTCTCCGGGCTCAGCGCCTTGACCGCTACCGCAACGCCGGCGATGAGGCCGCCGCCGCCGATGGCTACCACCAGTACGTCGAGATGAGGCAGCTGTCCGAAGATCTCCAAGCCGAGGGTACCTTGTCCGGCCACGACGAGATCGTCGGCAAAGGGATGCACATAGGTGAGCCCGTCTGCTTCTGCGGCGGCGAGTGCGGCGGCGTTGGCGTCGTCCCAGACCTTGCCATGCGTCACGACCTCGGCGTCCCAGGCGGCGAGCAGATCGTACTTGGCTTGTGGTGTGCCCTCCGGGAGAAAAACACGCACGGGCGCGCCGGCCCGCCAGCCGGCGTAGGCGACGCCGCTGCCGTGGTTGCCCCCTGATGCCGTGACTAGGCCCTTCGCAAACTTCGCCTCGTCGAGGCAAGTGACCATGTTGGTGGCGCCGCGCGCCTTGAAGGAGCCGGAAATCTGCTGGCATTCGAGCTTCAACCAGAGCTCGGCATCAGCGACGGCGGGCTCACGCATAGGCCCAGCTTGCATGATGGGAGTGCGCCGTACCTTGCCCTCGATGCGTTGCTGCGCAGCCTCGATATCGGAAAGGTCTATCATGCCATGGCTTTTCGGGTGCGGCTGGCGATCCGTTTGGCTATGGCCCAGCGGTGCACTTCCGAAGGACCATCATAAATGCGGAAGGGGCGGATCTCGCGCCACAGTCGCTCGACCAGCGTGTCATCAGTGACTCCCATGCCACCAAGAATCTGCATGCAGCGGTCGACAACGCGGAACAGGGCCTCTGAGCTAATAACTTTGGCCATAGAGGATTCGGAGCGTGCCTCGCCGTCATTGTCCATCACCCAGCAAGCCCGCCAGGTGGCGAGACGGGTAATATGCATGTCCATCTCATTGTCTGCGAGCTTGAAGCCGACCCCTTCGTGCTCGGCCAGTGGTTTGCCGAACGCCTGGCGCTTCACCGCATAGCGGCTAGCGATGTCGTGCGCACGCTGTGCGGCACCGAGCCAACGCATGCAGTGGGTAAGGCGGGCAGGGGCAAGCCGCACTTGGGCATAGCGGTAGCCTTCGCCAATCTCGCCAAGCACTTGGTCGGGTGTCACTTTGAGGCCGTGAAAGCGAATCTCACAATGTCCGCCCGCGAAGCTCGTTTCCATGGTGTCCTGCACGCGCACACGCTCGATCGCCGGATCATCGTTTTCGATCAGGAACATGGTCGCACCTTTGCCGCGCTCGATAGCATCCGCGGTGCGCGCCATGATGATGTTGAGCTTGGCACCATCAAAGCCAGTGATGAACCATTTATGGCCATCAATCACCCAATGATTTCCTTCCTGGCGCGCGGTGGTTGCCAGCATGTTTGGATCGGAACCTGCCCCGCCTTGTGGCTCGGTCATCGAGAAGCAGGAGCGGATCTCACCAGACGCAAGTGGACGCAGCCATTGCTCCTTCTGTGTCTCGGTTGCGACCTCCTCTAGCAGATGCATGTTGCCTTCGTCTGGCGCCGAACAATTGAGTGCCTGCGGCCCTAGGAGAGAATACCCCGCCGCTTCGAATACCACTGCCATCTCGCGCATGTTGAGTCCGAGGCCGCCGTAGTCCTTTCCGACATGGGGACTGAGCAGGCTGGCTTCGCGCGCCTTCTTGATGAGTTCTCTGCGTAAGGGGTCTTCCGGGCCGTGCGCAGCTTCTCGCGGGTCTCCCTCGTACGGAATCACCACGTCACGGATAAAGGCTTCCGTGCGCGCCTTTAGATCTTCGAGCTCTGGGCTCAGGGAAAAGTCAATCATCGATACCTCATCACTCGGCGTGGCCGCGCGCCACCTGGTGGGCCATTTCCATGATTCCCCAGCCCGCGTCAGCAAAGGGAGCATAGCGGGGGTTGTCGACCGTGCCGCGGCGATATTGCGCATGTAGCTGCACGAATACCACCGCCAGCTTGAACATGGCCAATACGCGGTAAAAGCGGAACTTGGACAGGTCGCGGCCACTGATGCTAGCATAAAGGTCGCGCCCCTCACCTCGGGTCATGGAACCCACCGCCCCAGTCGGCATCTGGTCGATGATGGTCATGCAGTCCGGGTCGCCCGGCTCGACCCAGTAGCTGAGCAGGGTGGCTAGGTCGAAAAGCGGATCGCCGCGCGTCGCCTGGTCCCAGTCGATCATGGCCACGGCTTTTGTGCGATCCGAGGGGTCTAGCAGCAGGTTGTCGAGCTTGAAGTCGTTGTGCAGCAAGGTGGCGTTGTCCGTGCTCGGCACGTTCGTGGCAAGCCAATCCGAAACCTCACGCGACGGGGCAGGCGGCTCGCTATCGCTGGCCACCTTGAGGCGCTTGTCCCAGCCCCGGATGGCACGGTCGAGAAAGCCATCCGGCTTGCCAAAGTTGCCGAGATCGACGGCAGCCGGATTGACAGCATGTAACTCGGCGAGGCTATTCACCAGCAGGGCGCATACAGCGTGGCGGTCGGCGTTGCTCATATCTGGCGGCCAAGTGCCGCCCTGAATAGCAGTGCCGTTGCGGTATTCCATGATCAGGAAGTGGGCACCGAGCACGGACTCGTCCTCACAATAGAGCAGGCTTTGTGGGGCCAGCGAAAAGGAACGCCAAAGAGAGCTAAGCACGCGGTGCTCGCGCGCCATGTCGTTGGCGCCGGGGGGGATGGGCCCGAGCGGTGGGCGGCGTAGCACACAGGGCTTGCTGTCGAATTGGATGAGATAGTTGAGATTGCCCATGCCGCCAGCGAACTGGCGTGGTGGCAGGCGCAGATCTAGCTCATGGCCCGCATCAGCCAAATAGGCTTCCAGCTGCTTCCAGGGCAGTGGTGTGATGTCGTCCGTACTTCGAAAATTCTGCCTCATCGCCGGGCCGGTGTACGGCGCCTTAGACAGGATTGCAATTTTCCTCGGCTTCGGCGAGGGTGCCCGCGCCACTTCACTGGGGGGATAGCATGGCCGAACGGTTGCAGGACAAGGTTGCCTTGGTCACGGGCGCGGGCTCGGGCTTCGGCGAGGGAATTGCCAAGTGTTTCGCGGCCGAGGGCGCCAAGACCGTCGTCGCTGATATCGATGCGGAGAACGGTCAGCGTGTCACAGATGAGATCGTGACGGCAAACGGCATTGCCACTTTTGTTGCGGCCGATGTTGCCAACAGTGCTGCCTCGCGAGCTATGTTTGACGCCACGCGTGACGCTTACGGCAATCTCGACATCTCTGTCCTTAACGCCGCCATAGGCATGAACCCGTGTCCTCTGGCAGAGACCGAGGATGAGTTTTTCGATCACATTTTTCACATTAACGTGCGCAGCGTTTTTCTGGGCCTTAAGCACTCGGTGCACGCCATGGAGGGCAAGGGTGGCTCCATTATTGTCACCGTCTCCACCGCGGCCATTCGGCCGCGGCCTAATCTGGCGGTCTACAATTCGACGAAGGGTGCCCTCGTGCCCATGTGCAAGGCCTTGGCGCTCGAGGTCGCCGACCAGGGAATCCGCGTCAACGGAATCTGTCCGGTGGCCGGAGAGACGCCAATGCTGGAGGTCTTCCTGGGCGATGCCGACCCCGTCGATGGCCGCACCACCTTCAAGAACACGGTGCCACTTGGGCGCCTGAGCACGCCGGTGGATATCGCCAACGCGGCGCTGTTCTTCGCCGAGGACGAAAGCTCGTTGGTCACCGGCGCCATGCTCGAAATCGACGGCGGGCGCTGCATCTAACCATATGAGCATGGTTTCCCCCTGCGTCGGGGTCTGCATTATTGATTCCCGCAGCGGTTATTGCCGAGGCTGTAAGCGTACGCTGACGGAGGTGGCCGAGTGGCGGCTCTACACCGACGACGAGAAGCGCGCGGTCCAGGCCGAGTTGAAAAAGCGCTATGTCAGCGCCGCATGACCGCCAGCGTTAGAGCGTCGCCCATGGGCAGCAGGCACCATGGCATTCAAGTCCTGCAACATCACGGTGTTTTGGCTGGTCTTCTCCAGGATAGTTAGTAAGGCGCCCCAAAGCACATTGTTCACCACCACCAAGCCGCTGGGCCCATGCGAGATCAGCGTTTGCTCGTAATAGTCGGCGTAGGGTGATTTACCGGTATTGATAGAGGCAAAGTCGAAGAGGCTGAGGTCGCTCCGTCGTGGCCTCGTCGAGACGGCACCGGATCTCGGTCATGGGCACGGAATGCCGGCACAGATAACAGTAAAGCTCTGTATATTTTACGCTCAAACCTCCTTCCGAAGGGGTGAATGTTAGCACCTTCTCAGGTTTGGTGTAGGCCTGATACTCTGTGCCTCGGCTTCATGAAAGGTGGCGGCAATGGACGACGGCAAGAAACCC
>MPLZ02162908.1_pt1 | contig 36588 bp, 26 predicted proteins | sample 1617311 | NCBI WGS metagenome assembly MPLZ02 (sample SAMN05944806, study PRJNA350692) | marine metagenome | biome: marine; feature: ODZ; material: water; isolation source: 160 m water sample filtered on 0.2 um supor filter | place: Pacific Ocean | collected 2012-04-08 | depth 160m m | reverse complement strand
GGAGCGAGTCTGATTTTGAGGCGGTGATTTTCCAGATTCTCAGGCACTTGCAGGGCTGGACCGAGAACCGATTCCACCAGTACCGTGATCCGCTCGGCGCGGGCCGCTGCCGAGTCGGTGTTGCGAGCGTGGGTGCGGTCGACGGGCTTTGCGGCCAGTACGACACCGGCGGTCGCGGCGGCCATCAGGGTCCAAGCGGTGGGGCGGAGAAAGCGTCTGGATGTCATGCGATTCTCTTTCATCTCTCGGCAGCCCCATGCCCGCGAGCGTAGCAGGCGACCATGAGACTATCCGCCATTGAACCGCCCAAAGATCCTCGCAGGAGGCCTTTTTGACAGTCTTTTTTAGCACAATCGAACCTAGCAGGAGTATAGCAGGGGGGGATCGGATACCGCTCCAGCGGCAAGGCGTGAGCCGCCCTCTTGGCGAGTTTTTTCAGAATGGATACCTGACCGATGTGCGTTACTCGCCTGAGGGTCCAGCCGCGGCCGTCTCGAGCGTCCCCTCGACCTGCGGCGGGCTCATCACCGTTGGGGGCTCGGCCCCGGCGGCCTCGGCCCGCTCGGCGGCGGCCATCATTTCGGCGTGGGCGTCATCCTCTTCCGTTGAGGGCGGTTCGGCCAGATGCTCAACCCGCATGTCCACATAGGGGCGGAAGCCGGTGCCGGCCGGAATGAGGTGGCCGAGCAGCACATTTTCCTTGAGCCCGAGTAGTTCGTCGGTCGCGCCTCGCAGCGAGGCCTCGGTGAGCACCTTGGTGGTCTCTTGGAAGGAGGCGCTGGAGAGGAAGGAATCCGACTGGAGGGATGCTTTGGTGATGCCCAGCAGGAGGGTTTGACCTGTGGCGGGCTGGGCTCGCTTGGTTTTGGCCGGTGCCTTGCCCTCGGCTTCGGCGATGGCGTTGATTTCTTTGACCTCGGCCCGATCCACCATGTCGCCCACGACAAGCGACGTATCGCCCGCTTCGGTGACGCAGAGTTTGCTTGAGATGTCCTGATTGCGATCGCGGAAGGCGTGTCGTCCGATGATTTCCTCGGGAAGCAATCCGGTATCTCCGGCACGTTTGACGAGCACCTTGGAGAGCATGCACGAGAGGATGGTCTCGATGTGCTTGTCCGCGATCGGCACGCCCTGGGCGCGGTACACGTTCTGCACTTCGTCGAGCATGTAGGTGAAGACGACTTCTTCGCCGCGAATACTCAGGATCTGCTGCGGGTCGAGCGGGCCTTCGGTCAGTGGATCGCCCGCCTCCACCCAGTCACCCGCGTGCACGAGCAGGTGCTTGCCCTGCGGCACGTGGTGATCGATCTCCTCGCCCACATCGGTGATGACGCGGACGGTCATCTTGTTCTTGCGGACGTCGTCATGCAGTTCGATGGTGCCGGAGACAGTGGACATGATGGCCGGATCCTTGGGGATCCTCGCCTCGAAGATCTCCGTCACACGGGGGAGACCGCCGGTGATGTCCGCCGAGCCGGCGACGTCCTTGGGCTGCCTTGCGAGCATTTCGCCCTGCTTGATCTTGTGCCCTTCCGTCACTTCGATGCGGCACTTGGCCGGGAGGTGGTGGAAATCGAGAATGTTGCCGTCCTTGTCCTCGATCAGGATCTGCGGGTGCATCTCGCCGGTATGCTCGATGACGATCATTTCGTCCTTCTCGGCTCCCTTCGAGGCCTCCACGCGAATCGTCTTGCCGACTTCGATGTCCCGGAAACGGATAACGCCCGTTTCCTCGGCCAAGATCGGCGTGAGGTGAGGATTCCACTCGATCAGTGCCTGCCCCTTCTTGACGGTGTCGCCGTCGGCGAAGTGGATGATGCCGCCATAGGGCACCTTGTACTTCTCGAGTTCGCGTCCACGCTCATCCAAGACGGCGCATTCGCCCTGTCGCTTGAGGGCGACGAGGCGATTGGTCCCTTCGACATCTACGGTGACTTCGCGGCACTCGCGAAGTTGTACGGTGCCGCCATGGGCGGCGCGGTAGGAGGTCTCGGTCAGGCTGCGTGATGCGATGCCGCCGGTGTGGAAGGTTCGCATGGTGAGTTGCGTTCCCGGCTCGCCAATCGACTGCGCGGCGATCGTGCCGACGGCGAGACCGCCTTCGACGAGGTTGCCGGTGGACATGTCCATGCCGTAGCAGCGGGCACAGATGCCTCGAGTGGTGTCACACGTCAGCGGGGTGCGGACTTGTACCGATTCGATGCCGAGTTTCTCGATCTTCTCGGCGATTTCGCCGGTGATGACCTCGTTCTCCTTCACGATGACTTCGTCCGTGAGCGGATTGATGATCGTCTGGCGGTTCGTGCGGCCGATGATGATCTCCCGCAGCGGGACATCGACCTGCTCGCCCTTGTAGATGGCCCGCTTGGAAATGCCTCGTTTCGTACCGCAGTCGTGCTCGGTGACGACGACGGCTTGCGCCACATCGTAGAGTTTGCGGGTGAGGTAGCCCGAGTCGGCCGTCTTGAGCGCTGTATCGGCCAGCCCCTTGCGGGCACCGTGCGTGGACGAGAAGTACTCAAGCACGTTGAGCCCTTCGCGGAAGTTGGCGCGAATGGGTGTTTCGATGATTTCGCCGCTGGGTTTGGCCATCAGACCGCGCATGCCCGCGAGCTGCTGCATCTGACTGACGTTGCCACGAGCGCCCGAGGTACTCATCAGGAAGACCGGGTTGAGATAGTGCCGCCCGTCGTTGCTGTCAATCGCGACCTCATCGAGCGTGCTCATGTCGCGGCGATCGTTCTGAAGCGTCGAGACGAGTGCCTTGGTGAGTTCTTCACGGCAGTGCGCCCAGATATCAAGGAGCTGATTATGCCGCTCCCGCTCGGTGATCGCGCCAGCGCCGTAAGCACGCTCGACTGCATCGACCTTCTTCTGCGCGGCTGCGAGCAACTCGGACTTGTTCGACGGGATCCGCATGTCTGTGATGGCGATTGAGAGGCCCGAGGTCGTGGCCGTTTTGAAGCCGATTTCCTTGAGATCATCGAGCAGCGTGAGCGTTTCGGCGCGGCCGCAGTACTTGAACGTGTCGTCGATGACGCGGCTGCAACCCTTCTTGCCCAGAGCGCAGTTGTAGAAGGGAACGCCGTCGGGCAGCAGGGCTGCGAAGCGGAGCCGACCGACGGTCGTCACGACGCGGCCATTCTCAGCGATGGGTTCGAGGGGACCCTTCTCGCTCTTGACCTGCATGGTGAAGCGGGAGAGCCGCACGATGATGGGTTCGTGCAGATCGATCTGTTTGTGCTCAAGGGCCAGCAACGCTTCGGCCAGATCACGGAAGGCGTGCATGTCCCGCTCGGCGGGTTTGTTCTCCTCACGCATGAAGGTGAGGAAGTACATGCCCATGATGATGTCCTGACTGGGCGAGACGATCGGGTTGCCGTTGGCTGGCGAGAAGATGTTGTGCGTCGAGAGCATCAGGACGTGCGCTTCCGTCTGCGCTTCGAAGGACAGTGGCAGGTGGACGGCCATCTGGTCGCCGTCGAAGTCGGCGTTGTAGCCGGTGCAGACCAGCGGATGCAGCGTGATGGCGTTGCCTTCGACGAGAACCGGCTCGAAGGCCTGGATACCCATGCGGTGCAGCGTAGGCGCGCGGTTGAGCAGGACCGGGTGCTGGTAGATGACCTGCTCGAGGATGTCCCATACCTCGGGATCGCGCCGCTCCAGCATCCGCTTGGCCGACTTGATCGTATCGGCGAGCCCGTGTTCCTTGAGTTTGCGGATGATGAAGGCCTGGTAGAGTTCAAGCGCGATCTTCTTGGGGAGGCCGCACTGATGGAGTTTGAGTTCCGGCCCCACGACGATGACGGATCGGGCCGAGTAGTCGACCCGCTTGCCGAGTAGGTTCTCGCGGAATCGGCCCTGCTTGCCCTTGATCATGTCGGTGAGCGACTTGAGCGGGCGGTTGCTGCTGCCGAGCACGGGGCGGCGACACCGGTCGTTGTCGAAGAGCGCATCCACCGCCTGCTGGAGCATGCGTTTTTCATTGCGGATGATGACTTCGGGGGCGTTGAGGTCCATCAACTTCTTGAGGCGGTTGTTGCGGTTGATGATGCGGCGGTACAGATCGTTCAGATCGCTGGTAGCGAAGTTGCCCGAGTCGAGCAGGACCAGCGGCCGCAGGTCCGGAGGAATGACCGGAATCACATCGAGCACCATCCAGGTGATCTCGTTGTCGCTGTTGCGAAGTTGCTCGACGATTTTGAGCCGTTTGGCGAGATCCTTGATCTTCTGCTTGGAACGTGTCTTGGTGAGGCCATCGCGGATCTCAGCCGCCGTGGCGATGAGGTCGATGCCCTGCAGCAGTTCGATCGCGGCATCGGCGCCCATCATGGCCTTGAAGGCCGTGGCACCGTACTCCCGCTGTAGTTCTCGGCAGGTGTCTTCGTCGACGACCTGACGGTATTCCAGTTCGGTGTCGCCCGGGTCGGTGATCACATAGTCCTGGAAGTAGATGACCTTCTCAAGATCGGAGGTCTTCATGCCCAGCAGCGTGCCAAGGCGGCTCGGCAGCGCCTTAAAGAACCAGATGTGCACGATCGGCGCGGCGAGGTTGATATGCCCCATTCGCTTGCGGCGCACACGTGAGTGCGTCACCTTTACGCCGCAGCGATCGCAGATGATGCCCTTGAACTTCGTGCCCTTGTACTTGCCGCAGCCGCATTCGTAGTCTCGCTCGGGTCCGAAGATCCGCTCGCAGAATAGACCGTCCTTCTCAGGGCGGTAGGTGCGGTAGTTGATGGTCTCAGGCTTCTTGACCTCGCCGAAGCTCCACGACCGGATGTCGTTGGGGCTGGCCAGCGTGATCTTGACTGACGTGAAGTCGTTGACGTGATCGAAGACGTTCTCGGTCATGGAATGGGTTCCGTCTCAGTCCGAGGGAAGGTTCAGATCCGGGGAATCAGAGCAGAGGCCCGACATCGTCGTGGGCTTTCTCAAGTTCGATATTCATGCCGAGACCGCGGATCTCATGGCAGAGCACGTCGAAGACGACGGGCATGCCGGCCTCGAGCGTATTGGTGCCCTTGACCATCGAGTCGTAGATCTTGGTTCGGCCCTCGACATCGTCACTCTTGACGGTGAGGAGTTCCTGCAGCACATGCGCCGCGCCATAGCCCTCGAGCGCCCACACTTCCATCTCACCGAAACGCTGCCCGCCGGTGCGGGCCTTGCCGCCGAGCGGCTGCTGGGTGATGAGGCTGTAGGGGCCGGTGGCACGAGCGTGGATTTTGTCGTCCACGAGGTGATGCAACTTGAGCATGTACATGTAGCCAAGCGAGGTCGGCTGCGAGAAGGGCTCGCCGGTCCGTCCATCGTAGAGCTGCGCCTTGCCGCCGAAGGGCACCTTGGCGAGCAGTTCGCGTGCGTCTCCGGCATTCTGTCCGGTGGATTCGAAGTCCGACACGCGTTTCTCGACGTGGGCGTTCGCTTCGTCGATGCAGCCAAGCACTTCCTGCTCGGTGGCGCCGTCAAAGACCGGCGTGACACACTGGAAGCCGAGGACTTTGGCGGCCCAGCCCATGTGCAGTTCGAGCAACTGCCCCACGTTCATCCGGCTCGGGACACCGAGCGGATTGAGCAGGATGTCCACGGGCGTGCCGTCTTCGAGAAACGGCATGTCTTCCTGCGGAACAATGCGGGCAACAACACCCTTGTTGCCGTGGCGACCGGCCATCTTGTCGCCTACCGAGATCTGCCGCTTGTTGGCGAGATAGACCTTGACCATCTCAAGCACGCCGCTCTGGAGTTCGTCGCCTCGCTTCATGTGGGCGAGTCGGCGTTCCTTCTCCTCTTGCACGGCCATGATGCGGGGCCAGAATTGCGCTCTGATCTTGATGGCCTCGGCTCGGACGTCCTTGGATCCCTTGATCCACTTCTCGGAGAAGTTCTCGATCTGCTCGGTGATGACTTCCGGAATGTCTGACGCGCCGACTTTCTGTCGGGTGGTTGGGTCGATCATCTCCGAGCCGGTCAGTTCGTTCATCATGCCGATCATCTCGGCGAAGAGGGCGATGGCCTTCTGGTCCATCTCATTGCCGAAGGCGGCCATGTCGGCCTTGATCTGCGCCTTCTGCTCGTCACTGAGGTGCATGCGGCGACTGAAGTGCCGCGTGCCGATGACGATGCCGCTGCCGCCGGCGGAGACTTCAAGCGAGTCGTTCTTTACGTCCTCGCCTGCGCGGCCGAAGATGGCGTGCAGCAGTTTCTCTTCGGGTGTCAGTTCGGACTTGCTCTTGGGACTCACCTTTCCGACGAGAATGTCGCCGGGGCCGACGCGGGCGCCGCATCGGATCACGCCGCGTTCGTCGAGGTTGCTGAGCTGCTTTTCCGAGACGTTCGGGATGTCATCGGTGAACTCTTCGCGTCCGAGTTTCGTATCACGCACTTCGACGGTGTATGAGTCGATGTGGATCGATGTGAAGTCATCGTCGCGGACGAGCCGTTCAGACACGACGATGGCATCTTCGAAGTTGTATCCGTCGAAGGTGTTGAAGGCGACCAGGGCGTTCTTGCCGATCGCGAGCTGCCCCAGCGAGGTCGAGGCGCCGTCGGCCAAGATCTGCCCGACCTTCACCGTGTCGCCGAGGTTGACAACCGGCTTCTGTGTCTGGCAAGTGCGCTCATTCAATTGGCGATACCGCTGCAACTCGTATTCATCTGCGTTGTCGATGACGATGCGCTCCGCATCGACGGCCGTGACGGTGCCGCTGCGACGTGCCTTGACGATCATGCCGGAGTGCTCACCCGCGATCTGTTCCATGCCCGTTCCGACCAGTGGGGGATCGATCTTGATCAGCGGCACAGCCTGCCGCTGCATGTTCGAGCCCATGAGGGCGCGGTTGGCGTCGTCATGCTCAAGGAAGGGGATGAGTGAAGCGGACACGCCGACAATCTGCTTGGGACTGACGTCGACGTACTGGACATCCTTGGCGGGCACGGTGCTCAGTTCGCCGTTGACCCGCGAGAGCACATGCTTGCCTCGCAGCTTCCCCCCGTCGAGGGAATCGGCGGTTGCGAGCACGGACTGCATTTCTTGGTCGGCTCGCAGGAACTCCACGTCGCCCTTGGCCTCGCCGCCGTCGATCTGGCGGTAGGGCGTGAGGATAAAACCATAGTCATCGACCTTGGCGAAGATGCCCAACGAGGCGATGAGACCGATGTTCGTGCCTTCAGGCGTTTCGATCGGGCAAATACGTCCGTAGTGGGAAATATGCACATCGCGGACTTCAAAGCCTGCCCGCTTGCGGTTCAGACCACCCGGTCCGAGCGCGGAAAGTCGTCGCTCGTGCACGAGCATCGAGAGTGGATTCGTCTGATCAACCACCTGCGAGAGTTCGCTGCGGCCGAAGAAGAAGTCGATGGCGCTGCTGATCGACTTCGAATTCACGAGGTCGGCGATCTTCTTGAGGTCTTCTGGATCCTTGGTGCTCATTCGCTCCTGCACGGTGCGGCGGAGTTTCAGGAAGCCCTTTCGCATCTCTTCGACCGCGAGTTCGTCGAGTGTCCGAAGACGCCGGTTGCCGAGGTGGTCGATGTCATCGATATAGGCCTTGTTCCGCTTGGCCCGCAGGTCGAGGATGTAGCGGGTGACGGCCATGAAATCTTCGCCCCGCAGGTGCATGACATCCTCAGGGATGTCCATGTCGAACTTACGGTTGATACGGAAGCGGCCGACCTTGCCGAGGCGATAGCGATTCTCGTCGAAGAACTTCTCTTTGAAGAGCGTCTTCGCCTTGTCCCGCTGCGGCGGGTTGCCGGGGCGGAGTCTGCTGTAGATCCGCAGCAGGGCGGCCTCGTGCTCGGTGGCTTCGGCCATGAAGTCGAGGCGTTCCATTGCAAGCGTGTTGAGGATGAGCGGATCGCTCGGATCCTGCACGACGGCGAGTTTCTTGATGTTGGACGCCAAAATCGCCTCGAGCGAGTCGCCGAGCGGGGCACCGACGCGGCAGAGTTCCTCGCCCTCTTCGTTGATAATCATCTCGGCGGAGTAGTGCTCGGGCTGCAGTTTGGCCACAGGCAGACTGACAACGTCGTAGAACATTTCGAGAATCTTCTCGGTGCTGCTGAGCGACTCGTCGAGCGCTCGCAGGAAGACGGTGGCAGCAATCTTGGGCGACTGGTCGATCTTCATCGCCAGTACGTCCTTCTTGGTCACCTCCAGTTCGATCCAGGAGCCTCGCTCCGGGATGACCCGTGCTGAGTGCAGGGGCCGGTCGCCGAGATCCTGCGTGATGCCGAAGTCGACGCCCGGCGAGCGGTGCAACTGGCTGACGATGCAGCGTTCGGCACCATTGACGATGAATTCGCCGCCGCCGAGCATGATCGGAATCTCGCCGAGGTAGATTTCTTCCTCCGACAATTCCGACACACCCTCACGCACGAACCGCACACCGATACGGAAGGGGCGTCCGTAGGTCAGACGGAGTTCCTTGCATTCGTGCGGGGTGTAGCGTGGCTTGTCGAGTTTGTAGTAGAGGTACTCAAGCCGCATCGTGCCGTCATAGGACTCGATGGGGAAGACCTCTTTGAGGAGTCCCTCGATGCCCAAGGTCGGATCGCGTTTGAGTAGATCCTTGTCGAGTTGGATGAAGCGTTCATACGCGGCTTGTTGCACTTCGGTCAAAGCCGGGACCGGGATTGCATCGCCACGCTTTGAGAAGTTGCGCACCGTCATCGGAATCATGCGGTCACCTCTGAGAGAATCCGGAGACCCATCGGTGGGGCAGTACGTAGCCGCGAGCACGCGGACAACCGCACTGTTGATGAATCAAGGTCGAAATATGTGTGTTCACTGCCTGCGCCGAGCCGGGCAGTGTAGGGCCCCCCGTAGCATTTCACAACCGTTCTTGCAAGCAAATCCTGTTCCTGAACCGATATAGGATCGTTTTTTTTGTGGCCAATCACGCCGCAAAATGACGTAAGTGTAGTAAGTGAAAGGAATTGAGGACTGCCGAGGGGTTTCTTGGGCAGCAGGATATTGTCCGTCAACCCGCCCTCTGGCGATCGCTCAATCGGAGGGCCCCTCCAGTTCGGCAGCCTTCCTGCGGTGGCCTCGCCGCCAAGAGGTGCTGACAAGGCCCCATCAAATTGCTGATTTCAGCCAACGAGAGGGGTCAGGTGCCTGAATTCAGGTACCTGACCCCATCGCGCAATGAGTTGGCCTGGCCGGCAGAGGCTTACTTGATGTTGACCGAAGCGCCAGCCTCTTCGAGGGCGGCCTTGAGGGCATCGGCGTCATCGGAGGAGACTTTCTCCTTGACCGGGGCGGGGGCGCTGTCGACGAGGCCCTTGGCTTCCTTGAGGCCCAGACCGGTCGCTTCGCGGACGGCCTTGATGACGGCGATCTTCTTGTCGCCGGCGGCTTCGAGGATGACGTCGAACTCGGTCTGCTCTTCGTCGCCTCCCTCGCTCCCAGCGGCCGGGCCGGCCATCATGACGGCGCCGCCAGCGGCGGGCTCGATGCCGTAGGCATCCTTCATGTAGTCAGCAAGATCCACGGCTTCCTTGAGGGAGAGTCCAGCGATCTCGTCGCCAATTTTGGTGAGTTTGGCGTCGAATTCCTTGGTTGCGGTTGCGGTGTCTTCGGACATGTGTCCATCTCCAGTTTCAAATGACTGCGGTGAAGAGGAGCCGCTGCGCGGCTTTTAACCCTGACGGGCCAGTTCAACACGGTGTATGGGTGTAGTAGGTGCTTTGCGCCGGCTCAGCCGACCTTGGCAATCTCCTCGCCTCGCTCGAGGCGTTCCTGTATTTCCTTGACGATGCCCACGAGGTTCGAGCCCGGGCTCGTGGCCGCCTTGAGCAGGTTGGCGCCGGGGGCGAGCACGAGCTGCACGACCTTGGCCTGCGCCTCTTCCTTGGTCGGGAAGGTGCTGAGGTGCTTGACGCCATCGGCACCTTCGAAGAACTCGCCGTCGAGGCACGCGGCCTTGAGTTCGAGTTCCTTGACTTTCTTGGCCCAATCCACGATCGCGCGGGCCACATCGACAACGGACTCCCCGCCGTAGGCCATGGCCGATGGACCATCGAGTGCCGGGATCAGCGTCGCAAGCGGCGTATCCTTGAAGGCGTCTCGGGCGAGCGAGTTTCGCACGACCGTGATCTTGATGCCGGATGCGTGCAGCCCCTGCCGCATCGCGTTGTTCTCGTTGGCTTCGATGCCGCGAATATCCACGAGCAGGGCGTTTGAGACATTCTCGAATCGGCGGCGGTAGTCCGCCACCATCATGCTCTTGATGGGCTTGCTCATGAGATTGCCACCTCCACACTGGGCGTCATCGTTCCGGAGATCACGCATTTCTTCATGTACTGCCCCTTGACCGCAGCGGGTCGGAGCTTGTCGATCGTATCGAGGAAGAAGTTCAGGTTCTCAGTGAGGTCTTCCTCGGAGAAACTCAGCCGACCGATGACCACGTGCAGATTGCCGCCGTCGTCGTTGCGGTACTCGCTCTTGCCAGCGGCAAATTCCTTGACGGCGTTGATCGCGTCGGGAGTCACAGTGCCGGCCTTGGGCGAGGGCATGAGTCCTTTGGGGCCGAGTATCTTGCCGAGTTGCCCGACAACTCGCATCATGTCGGGCGAAGCGATGGCGACATCGAACTCGAACCATCCGTCCTTGATGCGTTTGGCGAGTTCATCGCTTCCGGCATCGACTGCGCCAGCGGCCTTGGCCTCATCGACCTTGTCGGCTCCGCAGAAGCAGACGACGCGAGCCGACTTGCCGCTGCCCTTGGGCATCGAGACGGCGCCGCGAAGTTGCTGTTCGGCCTGCCGAGGGTCGATGCCCAGATGCAGGCAGCACTCGATGGACTGGTCGAACTTCGCCGGTTTGAAGGTTTTGAGCACCTTGACCGCGTCGGCCGGAACGTGGGTGCCTTCGGCAGCGATCGCGAGTTTGCGATTCTCCGCAACTCGGTTGGACCGTGTGCGGCGGCGGCGACGGCGGAGCCGGGACTTCCAGGCCGAGCGGTCTTCGCTTGCTTCGGCCTTGGCGGGATCGATGGGCTTGGCTTCCGCTGCCGCTTCACTTACCGGCGTCTCTTCGACGACTTCTTTGGCGGGTGTGGGTACGTCTTCAGCGGGGGTCGGTTCGTCGCTCACGCGGCACCTCCTTCAACCGTGATGCCCATCGAGCGGGCGGTCCCCTCGATCATCCGCATGGCGGACTCGACCGTGGGCGCGTTGAGATCTTCGAGTTTCTCTTCAGCGATCGCCTTGATCTGATCACGCGTGACGCTCGCGATTGGATCCTGCGGTGTGCCGGCACCTTTGTCGATACCGGCGGCATCCTTCAAAAGGGCCGAGGCCGGGGAACTCTTGAGTTCAAAGTCGAACGATCGATCCTTGTAGATCGAGATCAGACAGGTCACGGCCTTGCCGTTGAGTTCCTTGGTTCGTTCGTTGAATGCCGTGATGAACTGGCCCGGGTTGATGCCGTTGGCACCGAGGGCCGGCCCGAGTGGTGGGGCGGGCGTTGCTTGCCCGCCAGGCGCGACGATCTTGAACTGCTTCTCAAGCTTTTTGGCCATCTGAACCTCCTGCCTCCCACCCCGTCCGGCCAAGGAAGCGAAGTGGTGTGCGGCGCTGATTTTCGAGCCCGGAAGTGTAGCAGTGCGCCAGCATGGCCGCCAGAGTAGCGCCGCGGAATGCCCCGCTTCCGAGAAGCCGGGGAGCCGAATCTAATCGCAGACCAACGCCGCGAACGCCTCTATTCCCATGGCAATGGCATCATCGTTGAAGTCAAAGCGAGGGTGATGGAGGCCCGGCATGTCGGATTTCTCTGCTGGAAGCAGGCCCAGGGCGAAGAAGCAGGCTGGGATCTGCTGGCCGTAGAAGGAGAAATCCTCGCCTCCCATGACTGGGGCCATGGTTTCGACCCGTTGCTCACCGAACGTCGTTGCAGTGATCCGCTGCCAGCGGTCATAGGCCTCGGGGGCGTTGAAGGTAATGGGATAGCCATCATGGAGGGTGATTTCGGTCGTACAGCCATGGGCTGCGGCGACGCCTTCGAGGATCTGCCTGAAGGCAGCGTGGATGGCCTCTCCGGCCTCTGGATGAAGGAATCGGGTTGTGCCTTGCAAATAAACCGATTCAGGGATGATATTATGGGTCGTTCCGCCTTCAATACGCGTGATCGACAGGACGCCGCCTTGCACGGGATCAATCTCGCGGGAGATGACCTGCTGAGCCGACTGAATCACCGCCGCTGCAGCGGCGATTGGGTCGATGCACAGGTGTGGCATCGCGGCGTGGCCTCCGCGTCCGGTGATTCGAGCCTCGAAGCCATCGGCGGAGGCGAGAATCGGTCCGGGACGCGATGCGACCTGTCCAAGCCGCAGGGCTGGCCATCCATGCAGTCCATAGATCGACTTCACGGCCGGGCCAAGCACAGAGCCATCGAGGCATCCATCCTCCACCATCCGTTTGCCACCGGCACCGCCCTCTTCAGCGGGCTGAAAAATCAGCGTGACCGGGCGGGTCAGCGGTCTCTCCTTCGACAGTGCCGCCAGCACGCGGGCGACACCAATCAGAATGCTCGTGTGCCCGTCGTGGCCGCAGGCATGCATCCGCCCCTCGGTCTGCGAGGCATACGGGAGCCCGGTCTGTTCGAGAATCGGCAACGCATCCATGTCGGCGCGGAACGCGATCGGCTCGCCTTCGCCGCCGGGAAGGTGGCCCAGCACGCCCGTTCCTCCGGCCAGCCCCGCCTTGAACTCGATGCCGGCCGCGGTGAGTTCACGCTGGACGATTTCACTTGTGCGGTGTTCTTCATACCCCAGTTCAGGGTGGGCGTGCAGATCATGTCGGATGTCGACAAGGTCGCTCAGATGCGATTCGATGATGGGATGTATGTCAGGCATTTCGGCGATGGTACCTGACTGCACTGCCCTTCTACTTCCGCAAGAGATGCCAGCCTCGGGCGGCCCTTCCGCGATTGACCCGCTCAAAGGCACCAGCGTCGTGGCGGACGAGGCGGACGAGTTGGGACATCGTGACGCCCAGTGTGCCGGCGGCACCGGCGACATCCCAGGCCCTCGCTTCGATCACATCCATCGCTTCGGAGAGCAGCGGGGGATAGTCACGGTGTGTGGGGCTGACCGGGACCTTCTCGCCCTGCCGCCGCTGCTCCCACAGGTCACTGCATCGGTAGCGATTTGTGTCGATGCGTCTTCGCACGGAGCGAGCCAGTTTCAGCCGCAGCCGTCGCCACGCCACGCGGCGGTTGTCCGCCTGGCTGCGTCGCTCGGCGGCGACGATCTCGACACCGGTGGGCTTGTGCAGCAGATGTACAGCGGTGTCTCGGCAGTTGCGGTGCTGCCCGCCCGGGCCGCGTTGCCGACCGAAGGTTTCCTCGCACTCACGCCGCAGCGATGTATCGTCGAGCGTCGCAGGGTGCGTCCCTTCGATCATGATGGGTGGTCTGGGGGCTGGCGTGGATTCTTCGCTCATGTGCTGCCTGCCCCGATGGGAAGCCTCGCCACCGCTTGAAGATCCAACGATGTGGTTTGCCCGCGCTCAAGCATGTACGCCCCGAGTCCAGCAATCATTGCCGCGTTGTCGATGCAGTACCGCATCGGCGGAATCCGCAGCGTGGCGTGATGTTGCGCCGCGCACGTGCTCAGTTTGGCCCGCAGCAGCGTGTTGGCCAGTACGCCGCCGCCTCCGCAGAGACTGGTGACCGAATCCCGCTGCATGACATCTTCTACGCCCAGGAGCAGTGCATCGACCGCGGCCCGCTGGAAGCTGGCCGCAAGGTCGGCCCGTGCTTTCGGTTCGAGATCAGCAACGTCTCGTGGGAATCGCGATGCCCGACCCCGACCCACCGGATGCCCTCTCGCCGCATAAAGCAGAGCGGTTTTGAGTCCGGCGAAGGAGAAACCGAACCGCTCACCCCGCAGCCGCGTCACAGGTAAGTCGATCGCCCGATCGTCGCCTTCCGCTGCGAGTCGCTCGATCGCGGGTCCACCGGGATACCCAGCCTCCAGCAGGACGGCGGCCTTGTCGAAGGCTTCGCCGACAGCGTCATCAATGGTTGAGCCGAGGAGTTCGGCGTTCAGCGTGTCCTCTTGGCGATAGACGGCCGTATGTCCACCCGATGCGATCAACGCGATGGCAGGGAAGGCGATTGGCTCGTCATCGAGGGCCGGGGCATGCAGGTGGGCGAGCAGGTGGTGTACGCCGATCAGCGGCACACCGAGGCTCCATGCGAGCGACTTGGCCGCGGCGACACCGACCAGAAGCGAGCCGATCAGGCCCGGCGCATGTCCAACCGCGATCGCATCGAGATCTCTCAGCGTGATTCCGGCTTCATGCAGCGCCTCCTCGATGACCGGCATGAGCCGCTCCAAGTGAGCGCGGCTGGCCAGTTCCGGCACGACGCCGGCGTACCGCTCATGCAGGTCATGCTGCGTCGCGACCACGCTACTGCGAACCGTCCGCGGTCCTTCGGTCACGGCGGCGGCGGACTCATCGCAACTCGTTTCGATTCCGAGGATCAGCGGCATCGGTGGCTCAGTCTGTTCAGCCGGCGTCGGGTGCCAGCTCGGGCTGCGGCACATCTACCGGTTCGAGTTCTACGGCATCGAGACTGGCGCGGATGTTCTCACCCTCAGCGACTCGCCAAGTGCCAAGAACGGTGCCATCTTTGTCTCGCAGCACGATCTCGGCGCCGCTGACATCGGCGTCATCGGGGAGTCCAATCAGGCCACGATCCACCGTTTGCTCGCTTCCGCGAAGTCGGCGGATGTTGTCCTGAAGTTCAAGGAGGTGCTTGGCGAGGGATTCTCGCTGATCGAGCGCAACATCGAGTTCGGCCTGCAAGGGAGGAAAGGCGACGTCCTCGTCTTCGTCCAATTCCGGCCAAGCATCGTGGTCGTGATAGTGGCTCAGCAGCGCGTGTGCTTCGGCGAGTGCCGGGTCGTGCATGGCTTCACGCAGCCAGTTCGGATCGAGACTGTCCGGTACCTCCGGCTCGTCATCCATGATGGCCTCGAAAGCCCATCGAGCCTCGAGGCGGTCCAGTTTGTCTTCGATGGTTTCGGCCACGATGCAGCCGGGCGAGGGGTCCACGCCCCAATCCCGGTCCGGTTCCTTCGGGTCGCGATGCAGATTGCGTCCGCTTGGCAGGTAGTAGTGGGCGGTCGTGAACTTGAGCATGCCGTGCTCTCCGTCGAGGGGACGCACTTCTTGCACGGACCCTTTGCCGTAGGACCGCTCGCCCACGATCAGCGCCCGCTCGTTGTCCTTCAGGGCTCCAGCCACGATTTCGCTCGCCGAGGCCGAAGATTCGTCCAGTAGTACGACCACGGCAACGTCCTCGAGCGGATGCCCGCGGCGGGCGGCATAGACGCGGCGTTCGGCAGTCCGCTCAGGTCGATCCGTTCCAATTGAGACGATGTCACCCTCAGCCAGAAAGAGGTCCGCCATCGCAACGGCTGCAGGAAGTGCGCCGCCGGGGTTGTTCCGCAGATCGAGGATGAGCCCGTTGAGCGTGTCGGCGCTGACCAGTGGCGCGAGCGAGGCAACCATTTGTGGCACCGTGTCCTGTGTGAACTGGGTGACCCGCATGTACGCCGTACCGCGATCTTCGTCGATCAGATGTTGCCACGCCTGATTGCGACGGATCAGGCCCGCCGTGGTCGGTGCCTTGATAGCCCGGCGGGTGATGGTGAGTTGTTCCTCTTCGTCGTCCGAGTGACGAACGAGCACTTCGACATCCGAACCCGGCTCGCCCATGAGTTGGTCAATGCAGTCCTGAATCGGCTGGTTGAGGGTGTCGAAGTCCTCGATCTGCAGCACCAGGTCGCCCGAGCGGATGCCCGCCTCGAGGGCAGGCGAACCTTCCATCGGCGAGAGAATCTTGAGCCGCCCCTCGAAGCCCCGCACATGCGCACCGATGCCGACATAGTGGCCGCTGAGGTCTTTCTGGAATTCGTTTGTATGGGTCGGAGGCACGTAGATGGTGTATGGGTCGTCGAGGCTCTCGACCAGGGCAGTGAGGATGGCCTTCTGCATGGCGTCCTCGTCCGGGTTCTCGACATAACTACTCATCAGCATGGCGCGGGCGTCGATGACCGGCCCGAACCAGTCGTAGTTGCGGGCGCGACCTGCGATGGCGGCGGGAAGTTCGATTGCCAGCAGGGTCACGAGGGCCAGCAGCAGCAGGGGGGGTAGGATTTGTCTGATATTCATCGGTGTGTTGCCTCGGTGGTGCTCATGCAGGTCGGTACGATCAGGGTTGTTCCAAGTTCATCGTATCCACCAGCGGAGGCCCAGCGACCATCCATGTCTCAGATGCAGCGTGAGCAGCTCAAGGTTGCGCAGGAGAAGGCGGTCTTGGTGGCGGTACAGTTTCCTCGGGTGGCGATCGATCTGGAGGACCGACTGGAGGAATTGCAGGCTCTGGCCCGCACCGCGGGGGCCGAAGTGGTGGGTCTGCTCTCACAGAAGCGAGCCAAGCCGGTCGGACGGACCTTTCTGGGAAAGGGCAAGGTGGAGGAACTCGGCCACCTCGCCGAGATGACCAAGGCCACGCTGGTCATATTTGACCACGATCTGACACCTGCGCAGATCCGGAATCTTGAGCAGCTCCTGTCGATCAAGGTCATCGACCGCAGCGAACTGATTCTGGACATCTTCGCCCGGCGAGCTACGACCCATGCCGCCAAGTTGCAGGTTGAGATCGCGCAGCTCGAGTACACCTACCCGCGGCTGCGGGCAATGTGGGATCACCTCGGACAGGTCACCGGCGGCGCGCCGGTTGGCATCGGAACGCGTGGGCCGGGTGAGCAGCAACTCGAAATCGATCGCCGGCTCGTGCAGAAGCGTCTGAGCAAGTTGCAGAAGGAACTCGACGGCATCCACGCCCGCAAGGAACGCGAAGTGCTTCACCGCAACGAAGACCACTACACAGTGGGACTCGTCGGATACACCAATGCGGGGAAGTCCAGCCTTTTCAATGCGCTCACCACTGGCGGCGCCTTTGCGCATGACAAGTTGTTCGCCACGCTCTCGACCCGGGTTGAGCGGTGGCAACTCTCTGATGGCAACAATGTGCTGCTTAGCGACACGGTCGGCTTTATTCGTGACTTGCCACACCACCTCGTAGCCTCATTCCGCTCGACGCTTGAAGAAACCGTGCAATGTCAATTGCTGCTTGTCGTCGTGGATGTGGCGGATCCAACGGCGCATGAGCAATTTGAGGCGGTGCTCCAAACCCTCGACGACATCGGTGCCACAAAGCAACCCCGACAATTGGTTTTGAACAAAATCGACCGTCTTGGACATGCCGACGAGGTGCTGCTGTGGCTGCGGGAACATCCCGATGCGATTCCGGTCAGCGCCGAAACCGGTGAGGGGCTCGACCGATTGGCCGAGATCGTTCGAACGCACGCCATCGGATCGGAATTGGATCTTGAGGTCACGGTGGCGAGCAGTGACTCGAAGGCGGTCATGTTTCTTGAGCGACGTACGCCGGTGCAGGAGCGTCGGTATGGCGATGGAACCGTCACGATGTGTACCACGCTCGGCGCCCGCCAAGCGCAGCAGTTGCTTTCGATTGCCCAAGGCGTCCGCATCGGCGAGATGCCGCTGGGCGAACTGATGGACACGCTCTGGCCTGCCGTCGCGATATCGCCCGACACATGCCGCATGCCCGTTGCCGCGAGGTGGACCGCGTCATGAGCCTTGACAAACGGGGCCTCGAACGATTCGGAGGGGAGGTCGACCAAGCGTTGCTTGAGCGGGTGCGAGCCTGGGATGCCCACGTCGGGCTGCAGGGACTGCTCGAATCACTTCGTTCGCAGAAGCGGCGTCGTCGCTTCCTCGACCTCTGGGTCGAAGCGATGGTGGCCGACCGACTGCACAGGGCGGGCTGTGAGTTGGAAACAGAAGTGCAGACACCGGCCGGGCGAGCCTGCGACTTTCGTGTCCGGGTGGACGATCTGGACTGGTATCTGCACATCAAGCGGCTCGACAAGGGTGACCGTCGCGGCCGCAGGCTGGACATCTCGCCGCGGCTGCGAGTGCTTGAGCACATCGAGCGTCCTTTCATCGTTCGCATTCGGTGGGCAGAGGGACTCGATGATGAACTCATGCAGGAACTGGTCGTTCGCGCGAGCACCTTTCTAGAGATGGCGAAGATCGGTGACGAGTTGACGGTTCGCGACGAGTCGGGCCTTGAGATCGGTGCTATTCGGGTCGTTGGGCCGTGGGAAGGCAGCACCGTCTCACTCGCGATCGGGCTCCCGGACGGCTTCATCGATGAAACGGCACGCATCAGGCGGCTGCTCGACAAGGCGTACCGTCAATTCATGCCTCGCGAGGAGAACGTCATTCTGGTGGTTGGCAATCGTCCCGACGACGCAGTGGACTTTGAAGCAGCGCTGCTCGGCGCTACGGAGGAGCGTTGGGACGCCCAGCCTGGACGGGGAGGCCGCACGGCGATCGGTCGGGCCGAAGACGGCTTTTGGCGGGACAATAGCCGCCCTGAATCGAGAATCTGTGGCTGGTGTGATGTACTCCCTTCGTCGCAGGCCTTGCGGGCGGACCTGTACTTCCGCGATGATCCCGCTCCCGATGCCGAGATGGCCTCATTGGTCTCGCGGTTGTTGAACGAAAACGGTTCGGACTGATTGACCAGAAGGATCATTGATGCACGACGTACGAATGACCGAATTGGCCTGCCTCCTGACAGGACACTCCACAACCATCGAGCCGGGCGAGCACCTGTTCATCGAAGCCTTCGATGTGCCTGACACGATGGTGATCGAACTCATCAAGGCTTGTCGCGATCGCGGCGGCCATCCACACGTGGCGGTGCGGTCCAATCGTGTCATGCGGGCACTGATCGAAAGTGGCGCCGATGTGCAGATCGAGGCGATGGCAGGGCACGACCTGCACCGCATGAAGGGCATGGACGCCTACATCGGCCTGCGGGGCGGATTCAACGTCAACGAGATGTCCGGTGTCCCCGAAGATCGCATGAAGGCGTGGGGGTCGCTGTACATGAAGCCTGTGCACCTCCAGCAGCGAGTGAACCAGACGCGGTGGTGCGTACTTCGCTGGCCCACCCCCTCGATGGCGCAGCTCGCCGGAACCTCCACCGAGGCGTTCGAGAACTTCTACTTCGATGTATGCACACTCGACTACGAGGCAATGGCTGGCGCTGCAGCGGCGCTCCAGACCAGAATGAATGCGACCGATCAAGTGCACATCAAAGGACCCGGTGATACCGACCTTCGCTTCTCGATCAAGGATATTCCGGCGATCCCCTGCACCGGCACGCACAACATCCCCGACGGCGAGTGCTTTACCGCGCCGGTGCGAGATTCCATCAACGGTGTCATCCACTACAACACGCCCAGTGTGTATCAAGGTTCGACTTTCCGCAACGTGCGACTGGTATTCAAGGATGGCCGCATCGTCGAGCATGATGCTGAAGTGGGGGCGGAACATCTCGGCTCCATCTTCGACACCGACGACGGGGCGCGGCATGTCGGTGAATTCGCGATTGGTTTCAATCCGTATGTGCTCGAGCCGATGATGGATATTCTCTTTGATGAGAAAATCGCCGGCTCACTGCATTTCACGCCTGGCCAGGCGTACGAGGACGCCGACAACGGCAACCGCAGTGACATCCACTGGGATCTCGTCCTCATTCAGCGGGCGGACTACGGCGGCGGCGAGATTATCTTCGATGGCGAGACGATCCGCCGGGACGGCGAGTTCATCGTCGATGATCTACTGCCGCTCAATGCCGATCGGTTGAAGGGCTGAGCATTCGTTTCTGCCGCAGCCGCAGTACCGCGGGCAGCACCGTCCACGCTGCTACGAGCGTGGCAAGCAGTCCGATGACCATGACGATGGCAAGTGATTGAATGCCGCGATGTTCGGCGAGCATGAGCGAGCCGAAACCGATGGCGGTTGTTGTGGTCGTAAGCAGGATGCCCGTTCCTGTGCCACCCCAGAGACCAGGCGGGCGGACCCGCGGGTCGCTTCGCCACCGGTGAATGACGTGTACGCCGGCGTCAACGCCGATGCCAAAGATCATCGGCAGCACCATGAGATTGGCGAAGTTCAGGTCAAGCCCAATCATCCCCATGAAGCCAAACGTGCTGGCAAAGCCCACGAGTACCGGGAGGATGGCGCTGATCGCATCGGCGATCGACCGGAAGTCGATCAGCAGGATCAGCAGCACCGCGCCCATCGCGAGCAAACCGGCCATGGTGTATGCGCGGACAATGAGCCGGGATGACTCCAGAATCTGAACAGGGGGACCGAACAGATCGGGCGCGACGGTGCGAACTTCGGTTACGAACGCATCGAGGCGATCAGGTTCCAGTATGGACTCCTTGCCGCTGGTGGGCGCAACTCGCAGCAGCCACTGACCGTCCAGTCCGATCCACTGCGCCCGCAAGACTGCGGGCAGATCGCTTGGGCCCGGCGGTACCGCGGCGAGGGCGGCTTTGATCGTTTCTGCGGCTGCGGGCGCCGCCTTCTGCCAGGCGGCGTTCAGCCTCGCCATGCGTTTACGCCGTTCCGCGATGTCGCGATCCAGCGTGGCCCATGACTTCACCGCGGTATCGAGTTCGGCGACCAGCGGAGCATATTTTGGCGTAGGCCGCAGTCGATCGCGTACCGAACTGAGCACGGTGGAGATGAAGCCGAGCCCATCGGCGCCCTGTTCGACCACCGGCGGCAAGTCACGCACTGCCGCGACTTTGGCTTCCCGCGCGTTCAGGTCCGGTGGCAACAACATCCCCATGCCGCCAACCTCCTGGACATCTGCGAGGGTCCGCAGTTTCGTTGTCAGCGAAGTCGCGGCCTCCGGTGTCGTCATCACCAGCCCGCTCCACAAGTCGCCTCCGGGCTGCGCGGCCAGTTTCCGCTGCCACGACACAGCCTCGAGATTCGGGGGTTGCAAGTTCATGATGTTGGAGTCGTAGGTCAGTCGCGTGGCGGCGGCGATCAGACCGGCGGTGATCAACAGGCCGATGAGCAGCACCAACTTCGCGTGACGGTGGAGTGGCCGAACCATCCGCCGAAGCATGTTTGTGCCGACTGGCCTCATGATCGCAAGGTCGTTCCGCCAGCGGCTCGAAAGAGCCAGAAGCGCCGGGAAGACACTCATGACCGCAATAAGACACAGCAGCACGCCGCCCGCCGCGATGACGCCCATCTCGGCCACACCGAGGAACTCGCTGAAGGCCGTACATCCGAAGGCCGCCGCCGTCGTGACGGCGCCGGTAATCAGTCCCGGCCCCACATCGCGGAAGGTTCGCCCCATTGCTTCGGGGAGATCTGCGCACTCCGGTTCAATGACGCGCAGCCGTGTCACGATGTGCAGCGCGAAGTCAACACCGAGCCCGATGAGGATGGCCGAGAAGACCATCGAGAGGAGTTGCAGGTGGCCGATCGAGATGACGACCCATCCGAAGCTCCATGCGATGCCGACAACGAGCGAGGTCGCTGCCATGAGCGGCAATCGAATGCGACGAAACACGCCGATGAGCATGATGGTGATCAGGCCGAAGGCGACGATCGAGGCGATGGTGGAGTCGCGGGTGGCTTGGTCCGTTTCATCCGACTCGATGGCCGGGATGCCGGTCACGCCCCACGGGATGTCGCCGAAGCCGTTCTCATTCATCCACTCCGCCGCCGAGCTGCGAAGCGTCGCGAGCGTATCGGCGATGCCCGCGATGGAACCCGTTGTTGGATCTGACAGGGACACGAGCACAGTGCGGATGCGGCCGTTGGCCGTCGCCAGTGCCTGCCAGTGATCGGCGGCATCGCCGTCGAGCGCAAAGTGCACCGCTCGTCCAGCGACCGCATCGATGAACGGCGCGAGGGCTTCTTGCATTTCGGCTGGATTGGGTTCGGTGTGCCCGTCGTCTTGGCGGAGCATGGTGATCAGCGCAGCCGATGGGCTGGAAGCGGCCGTGATGTTGCGACCCCTAGACAGTTGCTCAAGAGTCGCATCGAACTCGGCTCGGGGCGCAACCCGCCAGAGCCGCGGACCAACCTGATCGCCTCGAAAGCCAGCATCCGCCGCTGCGACGAATGCGGTGGACCGAAGATGCTCGGCCAGTTCGCGGGCTGCGGTGTCGATGCGGTTGTCGCCGGGTGGACCCTCAAGGCACACGACCAGATCAGCCCATCGCGGAAAGTCATGGCGGTACTGGGCATAGCGTTTGGCCCACGGAAGATCCTGAGACATCAGGTCGTTGCGATCGGTCTTGATGGTGAGCCCGTTCACCGCGGCCAGCACAGAGGCGATCGCAATGAGTCCGCAGATCAGCAGCGTCCAGACAGGGTGTCTGGCCACCAGCGAGCCCCAGGCGCCGAGAAAACGGTTTCGCAGGGTGTTCGGCATGGCCGTGAAGGCTAGCAGGGCGGCTGCGCCGCGCAGACCGCATGATCGGCCCGAGTGTGGCCTGTTCGGTTCCATCGGGTGGAAATTCCGCTTCAGATGAGTCCCCGGGTGGACGAACACAGGAGCAACAGGGAGTTAGTTTGCATGGAATCGCGATTGGGACATCTACTCGTTCGAAATGGCGTGCTGGAGGCCCGGCAGGTCACACGAGCTTTGGCGGAGCAGTCACGGACAGGTGCCCCCTTCGGGCTGGTCTGCGAGCGGCTCTTCGGCACCGATCCGCGTGACATCGAGCGTGCGTGGGCCGATCAGTACGCCAGTTTGACCCAGACGGTCGATCTCGCCCGGGAGTCGCTTGACCCAGCCGTTCTGGCGCTGATCACCCGCCGGCAGGCGTGGCAGTTCGGGATCGTGCCAATTCGATGGGACGAGGGTGAACTCATGGTGGCGACCATTCCATCGCTGCTCGTCCGGGCCCACCGCTTCGTCGCCCGCACCGTGGATCGGCCTGCCTTCTTCGTCATGACCAGCCGCACCGACCTGCTGCGAACGCTCGGGAGCAAGTACCCACTGCCCGGCGCGATGCTGCCGGATGCCGGGCACCCGCCTGCGCGAACCGCCGCCTGATCCACCGCTTGCCCGGAGCGCCGAGAACCTCTACGCTGCCCCTCTCCGGCGAGGTAGCTCAGTTGGTAGAGCACGGCATTGAAAATGCCGGTGTCCCCGGTTCAAGTCCGGGTCTCGCCATTGATTCACCTGCTCGTTGCGTGTTCTCTGCGCCGCCGTCCTGAAGACCGGACGAGCAGCGCGTCCCCGCCCCCGCTCGCTTGCGGGAAGGAGCCGGACCTTAGGTCGAGGGCATCACCCCGACAAGAAGCCGGAATTCAAAGGTTCTCGCGGGGTATCTGAGCCTACCGCACATCCCGAAGCGCCGGAAACACCTTTCTCCACGTCCGCATTTCTGCGGGATCCACCTCTGCCGATATGACTTCTTCCTCGTCTCCCCCCTCCGCAACCACCACCCCTTCGGCATCGACAATCAGCGAACCGCCCGCATACCGAAACGACGGATCGCTTCCAACCCGATTGCATCCGACCACAATCGCCTGATTCTCAATCGCCCGGGCAATCAGCAGCGTCCGCCAATGCGCGGCCCGTTGTGCAGGCCAGTTTGCGATCACCGTGAACATCTCCGCCCCTTCACTCATCCCGCGGCGGAACACTTCGGGAAACCGCAGGTCATAGCACACCAGCGGACACAGCGAAACACCCTCCACATCAAATACCCGCACACGATCTCCGGGCATGTACACCCCGCCAGCATTGCCGATCGTAAAGGGATGCATCTTCTCGGCAATTCCGAGGAGCGTCCCGTCTGGCGAGCACAGCCCCGATACGTTTCGCCCCTTGCCGTCCGGGCCAAGCATCGGCCACCCATGCAGCACCCAGCACCGCCAGCGGGCGGCGAGTTGGCATGCCCACTGCTCCGAGCGGTCATCCACGATGCGATCAAGCGCGAAACTGAAGCCCACATCCCCGAGTTCCGGCAGCACAATCAGCCCGCCGGGTGGTGGGTTGCTCGCATCAAGTATGGCCTCGGCGCGAGCGTGGCTGGCAGCCTTGTCTTCCCACGTGATGTCGAACTGGACGCAATGAATCCGCATGGGGCTGAAAGGGCGACCGACGGGATTTGAACCCGCGACATCCTGGACCACAACCAGGTGCTCTACCCCTGAGCTACGGTCGCCAGAGAGACGGGCAGGGTACCCGCAACAGCCCGCTATCGGGTTTTTTTCGACCCGAGCCGGGTGTGTGTTCGATACACTCTCGCTCTTTGACATTTCGCGGCCTTCTCAGGCCGCTTGCCTGTATCAGGACGGAGCCGAGGCATGCCAACTGCACCCACCGCGTCACTGAAGTTCGCTACCACCGTCCACGCCAACAAGCCCGCGGCGTGGCTCATCGAAGAAGCCATTCGCCAAGGCGAAGGCGGACTGGCCGCCAACGGCGCCTTGGCCGTTGATACCGGTGAGCGGACCGGCCGCAGTCCCAAGGACAAGTTCCTCGAAGACACGCCGGGCATTCACGACTACATCGACTGGGGCAACGTCAATCGTCCCATCACGCCGGAGCGGTTCGCCGTTTTGGAGAGGATGGCCCGTGAGCACCTCGATACGCGTGAGTCCCTGTACCGCTTCGATGGGTACTGCGGCGCCGACCCGGCCTATCGCCTGAAGGTCAGCGTGGTTACCGAACTCGCCTGGCATTGCCAGTTTGCTTCGACGCTCTTCATCAAGGCCGATCCCGCCGATCTGCCCGGCTTCGATGCGGACTGGACGATCCTCAATGCCTGCACGCTGAAGGTGGAGGACTGGGAGTCGCTCGGGCTGAACGGTCCAGTGGCGATCGTGCAGTCGCTTGAGCAGAAGAAGGTCGTCATTCTCGGCACCGAATACGCGGGCGAGATGAAGAAGTCGATCTTCTACGCCATGAACTACGACATGCCCGATGTCAACGTGTTTCCAATGCACTGCTCGGCCAACGTCGCAGCGGATGACCCGGCCAATGTGGCCCTGTTCTTCGGCCTCTCCGGTACGGGCAAGACCACGCTCTCGGCCGACCCGGATCGCCCGCTCATCGGCGATGACGAGCACGGTTGGTCCGACCGCGGTGTCTTCAATTTCGAGGGTGGCTGCTACGCCAAGTGCATCAAACTTTCGGAAGAGGGCGAGCCGCAGATCTGGAATGCCATCAGATTCGGTTCGGTGCTTGAGAACACGGTGATCGATCCGGGCACACGCGTGCCTGACTACGACCTCGCGACCAAGACCGAGAATACTCGTGTCACATACCCCGTCGAGTTCATTCCGGGGGCGCGTATTCCGTCGGTGGGGGGGCACCCCAGGAATGTGATCTTCCTGACGGCCGACGCCTTCGGCGTGCTGCCGCCGGTGTCGCTGCTCACCCGCGAGCAGGCGATGTATTACTTCGTCAATGGATATACGTCCAAGTTGGCCGGAACCGAAGCCGGCGTGACCGAGCCCCTGCCCAACTTCAGTCCGTGCTTCGGCGGCCCCTTCATGCCTCGTCCGCCCATGGTGTACGCCGAGTGGCTCGATACGCGTGTCGATGGTCAGAATGCGGACGTTTGGCTACTCAATACTGGTTGGACCGGTGGCCCCTACGGAACGGGCGAGCGGTTCAAGCTCGCTTGGACCCGCGCTTTCGTGACAGCCATTCTCGACGGATCGCTCCGCGAGGCCACCTGGACCGCCGATCCGGTTTTCGGTCTTCGCGTCCCCGATGCCTGTCAGGGTGTACCGACCGAGGTACTCACGCCCCGCAATACGTGGGCGGACAAGGATGCGTATGACCGCACCGCCGCCGACCTCGCCAGCCGCTTTCGCGCCAACGACGCCAATTACGAGTTGACCGACGCTGTTCGAGCAGCAGGGCCGCGGGCGTAGTTCTCGCGAGCGCAGGCGAGCGGGAGGGGGGGCAGATTTTCTGTCGCTCCGCGAGCCTTCTGCCGCTTGCTGGAGGGCGCGAGAGGCGATGAGGGGGATTTTTGCTGCAGCCCATCACCAATTCCTGCGTATGAGGGGGTATGCCACAGGCTCGCAATGACCGAGAAAGGCAGCGGTTTAGAGGTCCTGCGTTCCAATTGTCTCTGAAATGCGGATTTTGCCGGGTGTTCCTGAAAGAAGCATGGGTTCGAATGAACTGTCCCTTCTGACTACCCGATGCACTGTGCGGGGCATATCGATCCCCGAAGCCAGAATCAAGGACCCACATTTCATGACCATGTTTGACAAAGATGTATTCACCACTGGCGAAGTTGCCAAGATCTGCAATGTCGCAGCTCGAACCGTGAGCAAATGGTTTGACTCCGGACAGCTGCATGGCTACAGGATCCCGGGCTCCAAGGACCGCCGCATTCCTGTGGCCAATCTCATGCAGTTCATGAAGGCCCATGGCATCCCGTTCGATGGTCTGATGTCGGGCGCAACCCGTGTGCTGATCTGCGACGGCGACACCGGTGTCTGCGAGGGGCTGAACAACGTGCTCAGCAAGGAAACGAACTACGAGGTTCGCTGCACCTGCAACCAGTTCTCGCTCGGCCTCGAGTGTGAGCGTTTCAGGCCACATGTGCTGCTGGTCGACCTGAACATGCCGAACTTTGATGCAGTTGGTTTCATGGAGACCATCCGGTGCGCCGATGATCTCAGCGGCATGCGGGTCATCGCCATGAGCGGTACCGTCACCGACGGCCAGACCGCATCTCTGGGGAGAATGGGCTACGATGGTGTCCTTCGCAAACCGTTTACGGTTCGCCAGGTCATCGAGTCGATCGAGACGGCGGCTTCGCCGGTCTGAGTTCAATCTAAAACAACACGAACCCGATGCACACGGGAATTCGGCGATGTCGCCGGGTTCCCGTGTGTCGATATCGGGAAGAAGGGATCGGGTGCCGCCCGGACTCATCCCACAACGAGTTGATTGGTGGCATCGGCCCCCGAGCGGTACCTGACCCCTACCATGACCTTCATGCAAGTGGCGGTTCCGAGATTTGATCCGACGATCGGTGATCTTGCCGGCAATGCGCGGCTGGTCATCGAGGCGGCCGAGTCGGCGATGGCGAGCGAAGCGGCGGTGCTGCTGCTGCCCGAACTGGCGTTGTGCGGTTATCCGCCGCGGGATCTCCTGCTTCGGAAGGACTTCGTCGATCGGTGCGAAGCGGAACTCGATCGACTCGCCCGGCAACTCCCCCCCGATCTACTTGTTCTTGTCGGATCTGCGGTGCGAGGGCCGGGGCCCACCGTATGCAACGCACTTGTGGCGATTCGCGGAGGCCAGCGGATCGCCACCGCCGCCAAGCGACTCATGCCCGATTACGACGTCTTTGACGAAGACCGCTGGTTCACGCCCGGTCGCGAAGCGACGATCGTGGAGCATCACGGGATGCGGATCGGCTTGCTCATTTGCGAGGATCTGTGGCAGGGGGCTGACGCTCAGGTCGAGGTGGTTTGGCCCTGTGATCCGGTTGCGGATCTCATCGCCGCTGGAATCGATGTGATTCTGACCGCCTCAGCGAGTCCGTGGGTTGCCGGCAAGGGCACAAGGCAGGAGGATCGAGTGCGGCAGGTTGCCGCTGATGCGGGTGTCGACGTCATTGCGGCCAATCAGGCCGGCGCAAACGATGATCTGGTGTTCGGTGGCGAAGTGATTCACGCTGGCGTCGATGGGGAGTTGCGTCCTGGACGACTTCCATTCTGCAAGCGGGATCACAAGTTGGTCGTGCATCTTCGCTGTTCTCCTCTCCCGGAGAGTGGAGAGGGGGCCAGACGCTGGTCAGACGATCTTGTTCGGGCCCTGGCGCTTCGCGAGGCCATTCATGGCTACGTCGCAAAGACCGGATCCCCCGGCGTGCTGGTTGGATTGAGCGGCGGCATCGATTCCGCCCTGACAGCGACGCTTGCCGTGGCGGCGCTGGGATCTTCACGCGTACATGGTGTAGCGATGCCGTCGCGGCACTCGGCAGATAAGAGTCTTCGTGACGCGAAGGTATTGTGCGAATCGCTTGGGATGGACCCACCCCTGATCCTTCCTATCGAGCCCGCCCATGCAGTGGCGAGAGAGACGCTGGAACGAAGTGGTCACGCCGCAGTCGATGGCGACCTGGTGGACCAGAACCTGCAGGCACGCATTCGCGGGCAGTTGTTGATGGCCCGTTCGAACGCGACTGGGTGTCTGGTGCTGGCAACCGGAAACAAATCCGAACTGGCGGCTGGGTACAGCACGCTGTATGGCGACATGTGTGGCGCGCTTGCCGTGCTCGGCGATGTTCTGAAGACCGAGGTCTACGCGATGGCCGAAGCCATCAACGCCGACCCCGCCTCCGTTGATCTGGAGCGGCCGCCGATTCCCCGCGAAACGATCGAGCGTCCACCCACAGCAGAGTTGGCACCCGATCAATGCGATCAGGACACGCTCCCCCCTTACGAAGTACTGGACGCGATCATCGCCCATGTGGTCGATTACGACCAGTCGCCCGAGGTGACCGCCGAGCGGACCGGCTTGGATCTGGACATGGTGAGAAAGTGGGTCCGCGTCATCGATCGCAACGAATTCAAACGCTGGCAGGCAGCCATGATCCCGAAAATCTCCCGTCGGACCTTCGGTCGCGGGCGACGTTGGCCTCTGGTTGCCAAGACCCTCTGAATTCCTGCGGTAGGATGCGGCGATGCCGATTGTCCAACTGCCCGCCGTGGTCATCAACCAGATTGCCGCCGGTGAGGTGGTCGAGCGACCGGCCAGCGTCGTCAAGGAAGTCCTCGAAAACGCGATCGACGCGGGCGCGAGTCGGGTGGAGATTCTGATCGAGGGTGGGGGGGTCGATCTCATCGAAGTGATCGATGATGGGTGCGGCATGAGCGAGGATGAGTTGCCGCTGGCAATCGCTTCCCATGCCACGAGCAAGGTATCGGCTCTGGAAGATCTCGAACACATCGCCACCATGGGCTTTCGCGGCGAAGCGCTGGCCTCGATTGGCTCGGTTGCGAGGCTGGAGATCCGCAGCTGCGCGGCCGACCGGGATGGCGGAGGTCTCATTGTCGTGGACCACGGGGTTGCCGAGCCACCGCAGCCGGCGGCGTGTCCGCCGGGGACGCGAATTCGCGTGAGTGGGTTGTTCGAGCGGGTGCCGGCGCGGCGCAAGTTTCTGAAGTCCGCGCAGGCCGAGACCAATCGGACTCGCCGAGTTGTGCGTGATATTGCAGCAGCCAATCCCGAGGTTGCCTTCGTGCTCGCTTCCAACGGCCGCACGCTGCTGGACCTTCCTGCAAGTGATCCGCGCAGCCGGCTCGAAGCAGTGCTTGGTGCGGAACTGGCCGAACACATGCTTGAAGTATCTGTCCAACGCGATGGCATCGGGTTGTGGGGTCTGATTGGACGGCCTGAACTTGCTCGTCCCACAGCCCAGCATCAGATCATGTGCCTCAATGGCCGACCCATCGTCGATCGGAGTTTGCGGTACGCCGTGCGGGAAGCTTTCCGCGGACTGATGGAGCCGAGCAGACATCCGACGGCGGCGCTCTTTCTCTCAGTCCCGCCGGACCGGGTGGATGTCAACGTACACCCTGCCAAGTCGGAAGTGCGGTTTCGCGACGACCGGCTGGTGTTCTCGATCGTCAAGCGTGGTGTCGAGGAGGCGCTGCGGGGCGCCGACATCGTGCCGCGATTCGAGACATCAGGCATGGTGCCGTCCGTTGCACCGCGAGAGCGGCCGCTGTTCGGCCATTCTGACACTCGGCCCGCGGGCTTCGATGCTGCTGCGGCCCGCGCCGTCATGGCGAGTTCGCCCCCGCAGCAGACGGCCGAAGTCGGCATGATCCAAACCGCAAGGCCGGTCTTGCAGATCCACCGCATGTTCCTCGTGACCGAAGATGCCGAGGGCATGCTCATCATCGATCAGCACGCATTGCACGAGCGGGTGATGTTCGAGCGGCTGCTTGAGCGGATCGGCGAGGCGACATTGCCTTCGCAGCGGCTGCTGATACCAGAGATGGTGGAGACATCACCAGAGGCGATCGAGGCGATGGGGTCCTTGGGCGAGATGTTGGGGCGGCTCGGTTTCGACGTATCGCCCGCTGGACCGGCAACCGTGGCGGTGCATGCCGTGCCGTCGCTCTTGACCGAACGCCGCGTCGGTATCGGCGCGTTCATGAGCGACCTGCTTGAGCGAGCGGCGGAACTTCGGGACATGACCGATCAGGAAACTGCGCTGCGAGACGTGCTGGACATGATGGCCTGTAAGGCGGCGATCAAAGCGGGTGAGCAGCTCACCGAGCGTGAACTCGCGGACCTGCTCTCCATGCGAGAAACCGTGGAACGCTCCAGCAACTGTCCGCATGGACGGCCAACCACCCTCCGCCTGTCCATCGAAGAACTCGAACGCCGCTTCGGTCGGAGGTAGCGGCCCCCTGCCCTCATCTGCTGCTCGCTTGATCCCGCATCGCAGCGGCTACCCACCGCTGACAGGGGGGATGATGGCGAGGATGTCGCCGTCGGTGAGCCTGTGCTGCGGAGGCACGTAGGTGTTGTCCACTGCTGCAGCGAGGGAGGGCCGCATGACTTGGATGATCTCGTGCCGCTCGGCCAGCGCATCCAGCGCTGCAGCCACGGTCGCGTCACCAGACAGTTCCAGCGTATCGGCGGTGATGCCGATGCGGTCTGCGAGGACTGCGAAGTACTGCACTTCAATCTGCATGGTGTGGTCCTCGCGTCATGGCCACCTCGTAAACGACACTTCGATCCCTGCCTCGGCGGTCTCCATATGTGGCAACCGAATCAGACCACTGGTTCCAACAAGATGCGCCAGGTCTCCTGAGCCTTGCCAACTCGGGACGGATGCGGTGTCCGCGTCCAGCAAGTGGGCCGGCCGCAGCAGCGTGCGTTGCGTGTTCGACCGAAGGGGTTCGGAGAGTCGCACGGTTCGCCAGCGTGGCCCCGGAGTGAGGCCAAGCATGGCTCGCAGTATCGGCGAGAGAAAGAGCGATCCGGTAACCAAGGCCGAGACGGGATTGCCGGGCAGGCAGACCACTGCGGTTCCATCGAGATCGCCGATCCGCACCGGCTTGCCGGGTTTCATGGCGACACCGCTGATCCTCCACCTGCAGCCAAGTTGCTCCAGTGTGCTTGCAAGAAAGTCATGCGTGCCAGCGCTGATGCCGCCGGTTGTCACGAGGACGTCGGCCTGCCCAATCGCGGTTTCGATAGCCGCTCGGACCTCGCCCGGCTCGTCTGCAAGGTGCCGATGCAGCACACACCTGCCGCCGCTGCGGGCTACAAGCGTGGCCACCATCGGATGGTTCGAGTTGCGGATTTGGTGAGGGGCGGGATCCTTTCCGGCTTGTACGACCTCGTCGCCGCTGGTCAGAATGGCGACGCTTGGGCGACTGCGTACGGTGAGGGACTGATGTCCTGCCATTGCGGCGATGCCGATCTCTGCAGCCGAGAGGCGTTGCCCGGCACCAATCAGAATCTGACCGGCCTTGGCATCTGCGCTGCGTGGGTGCACGTTGGCGCCCGTTGCGGGTGGATCTTCGGTGATGCAGAGTGGGTCACCACGGTCGGTCAGCTCATGCGGCACGACCGTGTCGCACATCGTCGGCAGCGGCGCTCCGGTCGCGATGCCGATGCAACTTCCGGGCGGCACATTCACATCTGCCGTGTCGCCGGCCCGTACATGAGCACACACCGGCATGCTCGTCTCGCGATGCTCATTGCAGTAGGCATAGCCGTCCATCGCGGCGCGGTGGAAGGGGGGCAGATCGCGATCTGCAAGAATTGCGCCGGCGAGCACCCGTTCCGAGGCTTCGGCAAGATCGACCATTTCGGTGGTGGTGAGTGGCGCAACGCCCTCGGTTGCGAGTTGCAACGCTGTCTCGAAATCGATGAGCGGGGGCATGTAGGGAACATAGCAGTTTGCGGCGGCGGGTTCGGTCGTCCACTCCTCTGCTTGCCGAGGAGGTTAGTCGGAGGTATCCAGCATCAATGGAATACTGCACTGATGGGTCTCAAGCACCTGTCGGATGTAGGGCACGCAGGTCGCGCAGCTCTTGCCGCATCCGAAGTGCTCACGGATGTCATCAAGAGTGGTGCGTTCACGTTGGCTTGACCAAGTCAGAATGTCGGCAAACGAGACGTCGTGGCAGACGCAGCGGTTGACCATGGGCTGCGGCCGCCCCACGAGTGGCTTGTTGGTTGAGTCATCCATTGTTCCCTTCCAGACTTCAGCGTGGATCGTACACGGTGGCGTCATCCGAAAGAAATCCATTCTTCGGCCATGCGAGCGAATTGGTCAACCAACTCGGGAGATCGTCCCAGTGTTGCCCTTGAAATGGATGCACATATTTAGAGACATGCCCATCAACAAATCCCACATTGCTCGAACTGCCGGGGAAGGATTGTCCGCCAGCATAGGCGGTGTCGTATCCGCCGCCGACATTGACCGGCGATCGCATGAACTTATTGGTGCCGCCGGCCCGCCCGCCCGTTCCGAAGAGGGCGGTGGTGCCACTGCGGCGGCACTGCGCGAGTCTAAGTTCCTTGAGGCCGTCGAGGTTTGGCTTCTCAATCACCAGATCCCATGCGCCGAGGTCGGCGTCATCGGGGAAGGGCATCCTTGCTTCTGCCGCGATGAATGCGACGTTGTAGTTGTATCCGGTCACGGGGTCGCCTTCCCATGCCGCATTCAGTCCAACCGCGGTCGGGCAGGTCAGTACGCCGCTGGGTTCGTTCATGTCGGTGAATGTCCATAACTCGCCGGGTTGAACCCTGCCGTTTGGACGCTTCCACCAGTCCCATGCCCGGACGTCGCCGCTCAGGGCATTGCCATCGGTTCCGTACTGCACACCAGGCGGAAATCGTCCATCACGCTGCGTGGCGTATTGAATGGCCGCTCTGCTCATCTGACGAAGATTGGTCTGGCAGTTCGCTCGCATTGTCGCGGCAGCGGCGCGGTTCATGGCCGGAATCGCCAAGCCCATAAGAAGGCCGAGGATGGCGATCGTCACGAGCATCTCGAGTAAGGAGAACGCTCGATGGATCATGCCCACGCCTCCAGCACGATGAGTAGATCATTGACGCCGACCACGCCATCGTGATCCACATCACCTTGACCCCCGCCGCCCCAGTTGCCGATGACAATGAGCAGGTCATTGACATCGACCGTGCCGTCTCCACTCTGATCTGGGTTTGGACCCGCGTCCACAATGGCATCGATCTCCACGGCGAGGAAGGAATCTTCCGGTACTTCGATTCGCACGAATCGCACCGATGCCAGCCCAAGGGTGCCGATGTCGATTCCTGCACCTCCGGCACTCCCGGCGTACTGCTCAAGCAGCGACTCATGGTTCAGTCCCGATACCGATGCGAGGTCAAGTGCAGGATCCACCGGAAACGTCGGATCGGCTCCGACCGTCCCGGCCGTTTCGTCATAGGGGCCAGCATCAATCCAGCCGACGGTCGGCCACAGGCCATCCGCGTCGAAATCGGGAACCACTGTCCACGTGAGGCCGTCTTCGCTCAGCAGCACCTCGCCGCCATCGCCGCCGAACAACCCGCCGCAGACACCATTTGGAAAGGCCATGTCGGTGAAGCCGGCATTGCCGAATACGATCAGGTCGATGCCAAAGGCATTGTCAGGATCATCCATGACGGGCTCGTCGAAGGACACGAGCAACCATCCACCGAGGCCGATCGACACAATCTCATCGGGCATCCACGCTGGCGAGAAGGGCGACACGACGCTCGGCGTGGGGGTCCCCTCTCCCGTGAACCGCTCGGGCGGTCCCAGTGCGACCGAAGGCATGTCGTAGCCAGGTGAGCCCCCGAGCCCCGGTTCAAAGGACACCACGGCATCGGCCCACGGATTTCCCGCTGCTGCTGCAAGTACGATTCCAACGAGATTCACCATCACACACAGGATTCCGTCGTCCCAGGTCGCGTGGGGCGGCTCCAACTTGTGCCTTGCGAGCGGGCGAGTTCGGAGGGTTCTTCACCGGGAGCGATGGCGAGCGAATCCTGCCGGCCCTGATCGCGAGGGGGGCATCGAGTGCTGCCGGGCAGGTTTTCCGGCTCCGGGGCGACGTCCGGCCTTCCCGCCTCGTTGAGGCAGTGACCTGATGGGCGTCGGGGACGAATCCCTATCCCGTTACGGCGGCGCGTCCGCGGTGGTCTCTCACCACACTTCCCATGACGCCAGCAGCGGGAGCGAGGGTATCAGGTAGGGGGCAGGTGCGTATGGATGTCGCCAATCCGCTTGCCGGTCTCTCACGGCCCGACTATCCTCGTTGTCTTCACCAGTGTATTTGGGGGGGTATGGCGGCGAAATCCGACGCCTGGATGATCTTGGAGCCAGCATTCATGTTCACGCGTATTCGACTCGCTGCCATTCTTGCCTTGCTTGCGATGGCCCTGTTGCCTCCGAGGGCCGCTGCTGAAACGGCACCCTCGGTGATGCTCGAAGACTTCATTCATTACGCCCTGACCGCTCAGGTGCCGATGGCGAAGGCCAATGGCGAAGCGTTGCTGAGCAGTGGACTGAGCGATGAGGAACTTGCGGGATTGGTGGACGAGGATCCACGCATGATCGAGCGGTTTCCGATTGCGCTGCGTTGGGCGCGGGAAGTCCCCGATCTCGAAAGAATCTCTGCGCAACTTGAGTCTCGTGTTGAGAAGGGACGCCTCGAGCGTGCTCAGAATCCAACCCGCATTCAGGAAGCGATCGGAATGCTCGGCGGTACGCGGCGGGCTCGAACACTTGCCTACGACAGATTGGTCGAAGCTGGCGAGTATGCGGTGCCTCCGATGCTGCGGGCGCTGAATGATCCAAGCACGGCGGGCGAGGTGACGCTCGGCGTGACCAATACCCTACCCGCGCTCGGCCGCGAAGCGGTGCTTCCATTGACGACGGCGCTGCCCAATGTTCCCGAGCGGCAACAGGTCATCATCATCAATGCGCTCGCGGACATCGGGTATCCCCATGCTGCCGCTGCGCTGGTGCGACTGGTGCGCGACGAGAATGCGACCGAAGTGGTCGGTTCTGCCGCTCGGCGGGCCATTCAGAGGCTCGGCTGGGACGATCCTGATGCGGTCGCCCTTGCTGGCCTGCACGTGCAGATGGCCGAGGATTATCTGCGGGAAATGGAACACCTCCGCGCTCGACCGACCTTTGCCGAAGGCGGTGATGGTGAAGTTGTGGACATGCAGAATATTTGGCAATGGGAGTCCCATCAGGGTCTGACGAGCCAATTCGTGCCGACCGACCTGTACTGGCCCGTCATGGCGATTCGCCATGCCAATGAGGCCCGCTTGCTGGACCCGAGTGATTCCACGGCAATGGCCACATTTGTCGCGGGCAATCTCCGCCTTGAGAACCGTTTGGGTGATCGCGATGTCGTGCTGCCGGTGCCGGATCTTGAGCGGAGCCCGAGTTTTCACGCCACGGTCAATGGCCCCGCGGTGGCCCGCGATGTGCTGTTGATGGCGATCGATCAGGGCGACTCCGAGATGGCTCGAGATGCGTTGCGAGCCCTGTCATTGACAGGTGGCGCATCGAGTCTCGTGGGCGGCGGTGATCGTGAGGCCATCACCGAAGCCTTGATGTATCCCGACCAACACGTCCGCTACGATGCGGCCTTGGTGGTGGCGCGGGCCATGCCGAACAAAGCCTTTCCCGGAAGCATCCGAGTTGTGCCGCTGCTTGCTGCAGCGGTGTACGGTGGCGCCGGTCGCCAGGCGATCGTGGTGGGCGGTTCTCCCCAGCAGCGAAAGTCGGCTGTTGCGAAGCTGGAAGGGTTGGGCTACGAGATTACCGCCGAGAGTGACAACTGGGATGCAATGCTCGCCGATGGCCGTGCCACCGCGACGGATTTTGCCTACGTGATGGGCGACACCCAGAGCGGACTTGACATCGTGGACGCGCTGGCAGCGTCGGGATCGCCCGTCGTGCTGGTTGTCCCCGAGGACGAACTGGCCGAAGCGAGAACAATGACCACAGGACTCACCGGTGTCGGCGTCTTGAGCAACACCGCCTCTGACGAGGCCCTTGGGGCTCTCGTCGACTCCCTTGGAGCCGGCACACCCATGGATGCATCCGACCGTCGTTACTACACATCCGAGGCTGTTGCGGCCCTTCGCGATCTGGCGATGACCCGACCGACTGGCCTCGATGTTACGGAGGCGAGTGGACAATTGGAGCGGACGGTTGAATCGACAACCGGTCCCCCCCAACTGCTCGTGGCCGAAGTGCTGGCCCTGATCAACAAGAGTTCCGCCCAGCAGGCCTTGGTGGATGCGGCTTTGGCAAGCACCGATGAGTGGCAGCAGGTGTCCCTGCTTGATCTCGCTGCTGCCTCGGTTCGCCGATTCGGCGATCGCGTTTCGTCCCGGCAGGCCGCCGATCTTCGTAAGTTCATCTCCGATGCCCGCGGGGACATCGCCGATGCGGCGGCTCGCCTGTATGGGGCCATGAACCGCGGCGATGGTGTTTCAAATACGGCGACGGCATCTGGGTCCTGACCCGGTATCCTTCCGAACACGGCCACCCTAGCTCAGTTGGCAGAGCGGAGCTTTCGTAAAGCTCAGGTCAGCGGTTCGAGTCCGCTGGGTGGCTCTTCTTCTCCCCACAAGGGGATTTGGGAGATAGTGGC
>MPLZ02266488.1_pt1 | contig 37334 bp, 36 predicted proteins | sample 1617311 | NCBI WGS metagenome assembly MPLZ02 (sample SAMN05944806, study PRJNA350692) | marine metagenome | biome: marine; feature: ODZ; material: water; isolation source: 160 m water sample filtered on 0.2 um supor filter | place: Pacific Ocean | collected 2012-04-08 | depth 160m m | reverse complement strand
CCTTGATCTCATCCAGAGCAACATCACGCTCTTCCACCGCCACTCGCAGCTCCTGGTTGATGATGCCCAGTTCCCGCTGATACTTCTGCCTGTCAAGAAGGTTGCGGATCCTGAGACGTAGCTCCGCGGTCGTGAAGGGCTTGGTGAGGAAATCGCTCACCCCCGCCTCCAGAGCCTGGATCCTCGGAGTCTCATCCGCCGCCGCGGTCACCAGAAGGATGGGCACCTGGGACGTCGGGTTGTTCTGGCGCAGGCGTTGCGTCAGAGTGATGCCATCCATCTCCGGCATCATGTAGTCAAGGATGATCAACTGAGGCTGGAACTGCCGGGCCTGTTCCCACGCCTCCAGACCATCACAGGCCTCCAGCACGCCGCAACCCATCTCCTCCACCTCCCCCTTCAGGAAGCGCCGCAACCCGGTCTCGTCCTCCGCGATGAGAACCAGTTCCTTATTGGCAGAGCCTTCCACGCCGGGTTCCGCCGTAACCGCCGGGTCGAGGAGCGAGGGCGCGCTGTCAATGGTGCCCAGCGCACCCCTGATGCGGGCCCTGTTGTGAATCTCGGTCAGCGGATCCTCATCGTCTGGCATCTCGGTTTCGGAGTCACCGGGTGGCACCAGGAGTGGAACGGAAATGGTAAACTTCGTCCCTTTCCCGTACTCGCTCTCGATTTCAACCGCGCCATCCATCGATTCGGTCAGGCTCTTCACCAAGGCAAGGCCGATCCCGACTCCGTGGTGCTTCTTGGCCGCGGAAGTATCGGCCTGCCAGAATCGCTCGAAGGCCGAATTGACCTGGTCCTCCCTCATGCCCGCACCATTATCGGTCACCTTGAGGATCAATCGTCCGCTTTCAAGTCCCGCGGTGAGAGAGACCTCCCCGCCGGTCGGAGTGAACTTGAGGGCATTTACCGCAAGGTTGAGAACGACCTTCTCCAGGCGATCACGGTCGAGATACACTTCCTCTTCTTCGCCGCAGGCCGCGTTCCAGCTGAGATTGATCCGCTTCCGGTCCGCCATGGGCTGAAGGTTGCGGCCGAGCCCATCAATGAACGTGAAGGGGCTAAAACACTCCGGTCGCATCGGCATGTCGCCACTGTCCATGCGCACAAGATCGAGGATGTCATTAATGAGACGGAGAAGCCGCATGCCGTTGTCCTCCAGGCCCTCCACCAGTTCGGCAAGCTGGGCATCGTTGCGCACCGCGTTCAGGTTGTGCATCTTCTCGATGGGCGCGAGGATGAGCGTCAGCGGCGTGCGGAGCTCATGGCTGATATTGGCGAAGAACCTGGTCTTTGCCTCGTCGAGATCCTGGAGCTTGCGGTGGTTTTCCGTCAGTTCCTCCTGCTGAGCCATTACCTCTTCCCGCAGACAAAACTCGGCGAATCGCAGGCGGTTATAGAAATAGAGGCCGATACATACAAAGGCTGCCGTGACGAACAGAAAAAAGAGCGCAATCGTAATGCTCTCGACACCGGTCTTCGTTCCGAAGGCAACTCCCAGGTAGCCGGCGATGCAGAGCAGGGAATTGATCAGCCCATCGGCGCACCTCCATCGCAGGAGCAAAACCGCACCAACCATAACCAGGTTGAGCCCCGCGTAGTAAGGCGAATCGCCCCCTCCGGTTTCCACCAGCATTCCGTGGATTGTCACCATCGGGAGCAGCGCAACAAGATGACCGAGGAGATGAAGGGTCCGACGCGACCTGCTGCGAATCCGATAGAGAAGAAACAGCACGAAGAGCAACCCCGAGGAACAGGCCATGCGCAGCATGAACAGTCTCCCCACCACTCCCTCGTAGCCCGGGTTGGAAGAATCCCCATAGGCCACCAGGTCCATGCCCGCCCCGAGGGCGATGAACAAGGCTGCCAGAAACGCCCCCCGCCGATAGTTCAGCAGGCGGACTTCGTCTTCCTGGACCTCGAACCGCTCCTGCAAAGACGTCGGTTTCCCGGCCTCGATCCCGGGGGCTGCTGCCCTTGTATCAGATCCCGTCATGGTCCTCTCTCTTCCGAACCTCCAGGAAGAGGTTCACGCCCGTTTCATCCCGGTTCAGGGCGGTCTCGAACTGGCCCCCGTTGAGGGGGGCTATCTCCATCATGGCCGAGTCATCGCGGTAGATCAGGTTCCACTCCAGGACGAACTCCATCCAGGCGCGGCTGGGGTTGGTGTCGCTGACGTTGGTGACCAGCATGAGCCCTCCCGGGGCCAGAAGCCGGGCGAACAGATCATTGAGGCGGCGACAGACCCTCTGCGAAAGGTAGTCGAAGAGTCCCGAGCAGTAGACCATGTCGAAGGACTCCCACTTCAGATCCACGTCTCCGGTGGCGGCCTGCCGCAGGAGTTTGTGGACGGAGCGCTGGAGCATGGAGATGGGCGTGACCCGGCCCGCCTGGGTTCGCACTCGGGCGAGTTCCTTCTGGGTATACTCGATAGTCTCCGCGTTGAAATCCAGAAGCGTGATGTCGCAGAGATCACTCAGCTCTTCGTTTTCCAGGAACTGCCTGACCTCGTGGGCGGGGCCACAGCCGAGGTTCAGGATTCGGGTGCGCCGTCCCTTCATCGCATTGCGCTCCGCCTCGGCCCGGAGCTTGGTGGTGAGGTAGTCAATGCGGTTGCGGTGCGCCACCACCGGCGCGGTCTGCAGGAAGGCGTGGTTGATGAGCTTGGCGAAGAGAGAGCCCCCTTCGTAGGGATCGCGGACCATCATATTCACCATCTCATAGTCGCCCGCATAACCGAGCGGCTTGTGGAAGGAGCGGTAGGTGAAGGGCGAACAGAGCACCAGGGGGTGGATCTGCCGTCGGACATAAAACTTGTGGGTGGCCTCCCGCCCCTCCGGAATTTCCCGCACCGCTTCCTCGAAATCTCCCATTGCGCCCTGCATCTCCTCCAGAATCCGTTCCTGCAGCTGATCGATTATTTCCCGTTCCAGGGTCGGTCGGTCAACCGAGGTGGTGGCCCGGATTCCAAGATCGATCTGTTCCATCCAGCGCTGCAGGCCGATGAGGAGATTCTGCATGTCCGCCACCGTCAGCTTGAAGGACAGGTCGACCTCGTGCGCCCGCTTCCAGTCCTGCACGAAGGTATCGAACTGGTTGGTCAGGGGATCCCGGCCTTCCCGGTCTGACAGAAAATCAACATCCAGCCAGGCATTGCCCAGGGTTGCCTCACAAACCAGGAGGATTCCCGTGTTTACGAGCCCTGTAACCACCGCTTCACCCTGATACACCACCCTGTCTCCTACACGGATCCTGAAATCTCGCAGAACTTCAGAAAGCTGGAGAATGCTGTAGGGATTGTAGATCTCGAAGGCTACCGAGTAGCGACGCAACCTCAGGATATTGGCCGTAATCTCAGACCCCTGGCTGTTACGACAGACGACGACACTACTGAGGAGGGAAGAGCCTTTCTGCATTGACTAAGGGGCAGGGATCAAAAAAGCTGACGAGGTAAGCATTGCATGATAAGCGCGCTTGCAGATACTTCGCTGAGGATTTATAATCATTAGTTCTTAATAGTTAGATGGCTCAAGACTCCCCCAGGTTCAAGATTGCCCGTGAAGGACAGCGGTTCGTGTGTCCAGACGGACAGGATTTGCTCGAGCTCGCCGAGGCTGAAGATTTCTCTGTCTCGGGGGTGGCCGAATCCCTGGACCTCACCAACCGGCAGTTGGAATACGCCGTCGAGCGGGCCTCCGGATTGCGTCCGAAAGAACTTTTCCGGCGTCACCGGATGCTCCTGGCCCGCCGCCTGGTAGCAGAAGGCTTCTCTCTCCAGGTGATCGCGCACCGGCTGGGGTTCAAGCACTACACTCATTTCGCCTCCGAAGTTAAGTCCTACTTCGACCTGCCTCCGCGCCAGTTTCAGAAATCGGTACGGTCCCTGTGTCCGGAAACCTAGCGCAGGAAAAGCAGCCGGGGCTCCCGCTTGAGGAGAACCCCTGCGGGGTAACGGGCGAACGTTCATCCGGTTCAGGGTTGGTTCGAAGGGGTTTGGTTTCTGGCTGCCTCTACTGCGGTGCGCTCGAATCCTTGAGGCCATTCCTCGAAAAACTGTCATGATCCCTGAATCACACATCCAAGGATGATTGCTGGAAGGCTTGAGGCAACAGGACGGAGAGATCTACTTTTACGCTCTGCTCTTTCCGGGGATCGACCAGGAGGAGCACCAGGTCCGGACTAAACTCGTGGAGAACCTGACGGCAGGCGCCGCAGGGTGCGGGGGCGCCCGATGCGCAAATTGCGAGGAGGTCAAAATCGCGCTCTCCTTCCGAGACCGCCTTGGCGAGTGCGACCCGCTCGGAGCAGATCGTAAGGCCATAGGAGGCATTCTCGACATTGCACCCGGTATAGATGCGGCCAGAGCGGGTCTGTAGCGCGGATCCGACCTGGTAGGTGGAGTAGGGGGCATAGGCCTGCTCCCGGGCCGCTTGGGCCGCTTCGATAAGGACCCCCTCTTCGCCGCTGCTCATCGCCCCTCCTTCCCTGGGGTAAATCGTGATTCTGGCCCGCCCGCCTGGGCGTGTTCTGATACTTGCGGATAGGTCCCGTTCGCCACGATGGTAAGGATACCTTAAATAGAGGGCGTAACGGAGATAAATCGACCTCCGGCGATCAAAATCGTCCCCTGAATGGGGAGGTATTTTCCCGTTTTTGGCGGGTTTTCTGCGAGGATTTTAGTAATCCTCCCGTCACTTTCCCACATCTCCTGCCCCATTTCAGGCTCCGTCCCCGGGCTTGGTCAGGCCCTCCGATCCGAGAAAATCCTCCATGCCGGGCGGAGCCCTGCCGACCCTCATTCAGGGAAAGAGCCCGCGTTTCTTTTTGACCTCGGCAACTTCGTGTACGCCGAGACAGAGCGCGGCCGTCCGGTGACTCGCCTGCCGCTCTTCGGCGAAGTGGAGCATGCGCTCGAAGGCCCCCTCCAGCATGGTTTCCAACTTGGTGAGGACCTCCCGCTCCGTCCAGTGGAAGCGGGAGAGGTTCTGGACCCACTCGAAGTAGGAAACAGTCACGCCCCCTGCATTGCACAGGATGTCCGGGAGGAGAAAGATGTCCCCTCGCTCGTCGATGATGGCATCGGCCTCCGGGGTGGTGGGTCCGTTCGCCGCTTCCGCCAGCACCCGGCACTGCAACCGACCGGCGTTCTCGTCGGTGATCACGCGCTCCAATGCGGCCGGGACGAGGACCTCACATGGTTGCAACAGCATCTCGTCCGGATCGATGGCCTCCGCCTCATCGAAGCCGGCCACCCCCCCGGTCGAATTCACGTGCTCACCCAGCAATCCGACGTCGATCCCATTATCGTTCCAGAGCGCCCCCGTGATGTCCGAGATCCCCTTCACCTTGACCCCGGACCAGGAAAGCCTCTCCGCCGCATGGGCCCCGACATTCCCGAACCCCTGTACGATTGCTCCTGATCCATCAACCGGACAGCCAATCTTATTAAGGGCCCGCATGGCCAGGAAGGCCACCCCGTGACCGGTGGCCTCCCGGCGCCCCTCCGAGCCCTGCAGTTCGACGGGCTTGCCGGTCACGATCCCGGGCACAAGGTGCCCCGCGTTGGTTGAATAGACGTCCACGATCCAGGCCATGGTCTGCTCATCGGTTCCCATGTCGGGCGCCATAATGTCGACCTCCTCCCCGATGAAGGGCGTGATCTCCGCTGCGAACCGTCGCGTGAGCCCCTCCTTTTCCCGGTCGCTCATCGCTCTCGGGTCGCAATTGATTCCTCCCTTGGCCCCACCGTAGGGCAGGCGCATGAGGGCACACTTCCAATTCATCCACATGGCGAGGGCAGCCACCTCGCCCAGGTCGACATTCGGGTGATAGCGCAGCCCGCCTTTGACCGGCCCCCGCGAAAGGTGGTGCTGCACCCGGTGCGCCAGAAACACCTCCGTCCGCCCGTCATCCATCCGCACGGGGAGAGAAACCGTAATGAGCCGCTTGGGCCACTTGCAGCGCTCCCGGATCTCCTCCGTCAGTTCCATGAAATCAGCGACCTGGTCGAACTGCCGCGCGGCCATGCCAAAGACGGGATTCTGCAGAAGCATTTCTTTCATGCGCCATGACCCAATACCATCGCTCCCTCCTGAGCGAGAAATTTGGTGCAATGATCTTGGGCGCCAGGCCGCTCTTCAGGTATCGATCTACGGCCTTGCGGTGCTGGAAAGTCGGGGTATCGTCCACCCTATGAATTCTGCCTTCTGGCCCAAGGTTGCCGCCATGAGCACCCTTGTCCTCGCCCTCGCCAGCCCTCTTCCGGGGCAGGAACAGGCAGTCCAACCAGTAGAACCCAGCAAGGGAGAGGTCACCCCTGGCGCGATCGAGGGGGATGTCGAGATGGGTTACAGGTCGGAAGAGGTCACCTTCAAGGCGGGTGAAATCGTCTCCAAGGCCTATCTGGCTCTTCCGGTCACCAAAACGCCGGGGCCCTTCGCCGGCATTCTGGTCTGCCCGGAATGGTGGGGACACAACGACTACGTTCGCCTGCGGGCTGAGATGCTCGCCAAGCTGGGCTACGTAGCTCTCGCCGTGGACCTCTACGGCAACGGCAAGAAGGCGCACGATCCACAAACGGCGACAAGACTCGACGGAGCCCTCAAGGGAAACCAGAAAGAGATGAATGCCCGGGTCCTTGCCCACCTCAAGTTCCTGGTCGGGCGGCCCGAGGTGGATGGGGACGCCATCGCCGCCATCGGCTATGGTAGCGGCGGGGATGTGTGTCTCCAGATGGCGCGTAACGGAATGCGGGGGCTCGACGGCGTAGTGGCCTTCCATCCGTTCTTCCGAGTGCTCCCCTCCCAACCACCCATCCGCAAGGCCACTGCCCGCGTGATGGTCTGTGATGCGCGCGAAGACCCCTATGTCCATCTTAACAAAGGCGCGGTGGAGGCCTTCCGAAAGGAGATGGCCAGTGTGAAGACGGACCTCACCATCGTGCCCTTCCCCGACTCCATGCAGGGTTTCACCGTTCCGGGAGCCGACAAGACTGGCGAGAAGTTCCGGATTCCCTACGTCTACAATGCCAAGGCCGATACCCGCGCCTGGAGCCTGTTAAAGGGTTTCCTTCGGGATCTCTGGAGCCCGCCTGGGGAAGCAGAGCCGGAATAGGTCGGCCCCCAACATTTCTCCTCACAACCCTCCCCTCCCCCCGGGGTAACGCGCCTCCAGATGAAACCGCGGAAACTGACTGCCATTGCCAGCGCCGGGCTCCTGCTCCTCGCCTCCTGCGGCGACCCGGCCACGACCGGATCTGATGACTCCGCCCCGGTCCTCCAGCAACCCCCTCCTCCGCCCAGTCCGGAGGTCCTTGCCGCTCTCAAGGGACAACCCTTCGGCAGCAAGCTCCTGGGCAGGACCAGATATCTGGTGGGAGAGGAGTATGTCGCCGCCGATCTGCAAAAGGCTCCCCGCTACTATCTTCTCAACTTCAGCGGAAGTTTCTGAGGCCCTTGCAAGGAACATGCTCCAGAGTTACTGGAGAAATACAGGAAGCGTGTCCTGCCTAACCCGGAGGTCGCCCTGATCCACGCCAGCTGCGATGAAGTCGCAGAGGATGCCGTCCAGTGGGCCTGCAAGGCGGGCTTCACATGGCCCACCGTCCTCTGGCCGGACTGGGAGGCGATCGGATTGGGCGCCTATGGAGCTTTCCCCGGGGATATTTTTCTGATAGATAGTAACGGGACACTGGTCGCAGAGAACGAAGACGAGGCCTTCGCACGAATTGCCGGACTAAAATGAACACTTTCCATCTGCAGTAACGTTAGAAACCAAGGAAGGGGCCTCCCCCTTATTTATCCATGAAACTAAAACATCTCCTCCATGTTGGAATCGTGGCGCTCCTCGGAGTCGGCGCGGTCTCCGCCCGGACATGGACCAGCGCCAACGGGAAAAATACCTTCGAGGGCGAATTGAAGTCCTTCGACAAGGAAAACGACAAGGTCACCATCGTCTACCGGAACGGCCGCACGGTCACCTTCGGAACCCACAGACTTTCCGAGGCGGACAAGACCTTCCTTGAAGAAAACGGCAAGGCGGCGGCGGACGCTGCCGCCCCCGCCAAGGTGGAAGCTTCCCTGAAAGAGCAAAAGATCGGGAAACACCTGGCGAAGAAAGGCATCCTTTCCAAACTTGAGGGCGAGACGTTCGCCAATTTTCAACTTGAGAAGGCCCCGGAGTATTACCTCGTCTACTTCTCCGCGAGCTGGTGACCTCCCTGCCGCAATTCTGCTCCACAGTTGGTGAAGCAATACAAGGAAGAGGTTGCCGATCATCCCAGCGTCGAGATGATCCACGTGAGTCTGGACAATGACAAGAAGGCTGCGGAATCGTGGGCGGCAAAGGAAGGGTTCCCCTGGCCCACCGTGATGAAGGACAACTTGGAGCGCAGCGGCCTTGGGGACTACATGCCGAGAGGCGTTCCCAACTACAAACTCATCAGCAAGGATGGGGAGATCGTGGCGGAGGGCAAGGGCGCCGTATTCCAGAAAGTCGCGGAATTGAGCAAGACGGAGGCATAGAAGACTCCTCCCGACAGGAACAGGTCAGCGGTTCGGAGCAATCCGAACCGCTTTTTTGCTGTGAGCCATCCTTGCTCTGCGTGCCCCCGGTGTCATACTTTGCCCACGCACCCATGAAACATCTTGCTAGAATTACCCTGATCCTTGGAGCCTGCTCCCTTTCCTCCTGCGCTCTGGCGAACAAACTCATTCAGGCCCCCGTTCGTCTTCTGCAGGCGGGCGTGCGGACAGTCTCAGATGTCGGGGATCCCACTCCGCCTGCCACCGCCGAAGCATCCCGGGTTCACGGCGTGGCCCTGAAGAACACCGAAGCAGGCCTCAGGTAACGCGGGTCACCCGCCTTGCCTCTCCGGGCAGAATCTGCAGGTTCACCCGCAAGGCCCCCTCCGGGAGAAGTTCGGGGAAACGGCTCGCCCACTCCACGGCCAGAATACTCCCGGATTCCTCCACGAGATCATCCCAGCCGAGGCGGAGAATGTCCTCTGCCCTCTCCACTCGGTAAAAATCGAAGTGGTAAAGGGTCCGGACCCCCATGCGATATTCGTGCAGGAGCGTGAAAGTGGGGCTCGTCACCGGTCCCGCATGGCCTACACCTGCGGCCAGACCTTTGACCAATTCGGTCTTTCCCGCCCCCAATTCACCATCCAGCCCAATCACGCCGCCATTCGTCAATTCGCCCGCCAGATCACGCCCCAGCGCCTGCATAGCACTCGGATCCTTGCATTCCCGGGGAAAATCCATGCCCGGACAGTCTGCCGACCAGTTTACGGATTGGCAAAAATTTCTTGCCCCCCATAGATCGCTGTGGTGAATTCCCGGCCCGCCACGCCTCCAAGCTAGGTCCCTCTCCCTTCGTCACCTCCCACCCACCATGTCCTACGCAGTATTCAAGACCGGCGGAAAGCAGTATCGTGTGCAGGAAGGCGATAAGCTCGACGTCGAAAAGCTCGACGTCGACGTCGACGGTGAAATCCGTTTTGCCGAAGTCCTCCTGGTCAACGACGGCTCGACCACCACGGTGGGAACCCCCTTGGTGGAGGGCGCTGCCGTAACGGCCAAGGTCCTCGATCAGTTTCGCGGCCCCAAGGAAATCGCTTTCAAGTTCAAACGCCGCAAGGGCCATCACAAGACCAAGGGCTACCGCCGTGCCCTCACCAAGGTGGAAATCACCAGCATCGCTGGTTGAATCCCCCTTATTAATCCCAGCCCCCGAATTCCATGGCTCATAAGAAAGGACAAGGATCCGTCAAGAACGGCCGCGACTCCCGCAGCAAGCGGCTCGGCGTGAAAAAATTCGGCGGGGAAGCGGTCATCGCCGGCAATATCATTATTCGCCAGCGCGGTACCAAGTGGCACCCCGGGCAAAACGTCGGACTTGGGCGCGATCACACCATCTTTGCTCTGGTCGACGGCAACGTCTACTTTGATCGGAGGGGTCGCCGCGTCAATGTGGCGGAAGCCGCCGCCAACTAGCCTCCCGGCGTAAACCCAAGGACTTTTCCCCCAAAAAAACCCCAAGCGGCCCCACCCCCGGGGGCCGCTCTTTTTTGTGCTGCTAACCCGGCCGCGTAGATTCCCGAAAAGATCGGTCCGATGTTCAACCTCGTCCTCGTCTCCCCCGAGATTCCGCACAATGCCGGAGCCGCCGGGCGGCTCTGCCTCGCCACCGGCTCGACCCTGCACCTCATCAAGCCATTGGGGTTCTCGCTCGATGACAAGCACGTCCGCAGGACCGGGCTCGATTACTGGAAGGACGTGGACCTGAAACTCTGGGACTCACTCGAAGAGCTTTATGCCATCGCCCCCCCCGGGCGCATCTGGTTCCTCACTACCAAGGGTCGCACCGTCCACTGGGATGTCTCCTATGCAGAAGGAGATTATTTCATCTGCGGTTGCGAAACGCGAGGCCTGCCCGAGTCCATCCTGGCGGCCCACCCGGACCGACTCGTCCGCATCCCCATGCGCGACCGGGGAACTCGCTCCCTCAATCTGGCCACCGCCGCGGCTATCGTCCTCTACGAAGCGGCGCGACAGGTAGGCTGATCTGCCAAGCTAGTCCCGCGACGGGCGCCCCTGCTACTCCGAATCAGAGGTGGACTGGATATCCTGCAGGGCGGCGATAAAATCCGCCAGGATTTCCGCCGGCACCATGATGGTGTCCCGGTTGCCTGCCACATCCTCGGTAATCTTTACCACCTTCCCGCGGGCGTTTTCCTTCAAATCCAAGAAAAACACCTTTCGATCCGCGAGAATCTTCTCCGTGTGCAGTAAGTCGCTTTGCACCTCTCCTCCTTCAGCGTCGTTGGTTAATTGGGCTGTAACTCTCTAGCGGATTCCCGATTAGGTCAAACCCAAAAGATCAAGGCTGCAAGAGGGCTAAATTTACTTGATAGACACAGCTTCAAGGAGTTGTGGCTTGGGCTTGTCTCTTTTCTCTTAATATCAAGAGAAAATTCCCCAGGTGGACCTGTGCCTGGGTCCTTTTGCCGCGCTCAGGTGGTTGCGACATGAACAAAGGCCGCCGGGTCCCGCTTGCAGGACCGGCCGCCCTCCCAGTAGTTCATAAACAGAACTTGCTCCTTCCCGGCCTGTGGCCGCCTCTTCTTTCCCCCGTGCCTCACTTTTCTTCCCCGCGCGGCTGAGTCGCCCCTCTTACCGTATCCCCACCGCCTTACGCACGCGAGTGAGCACCTTATTTGCCTCCTCCCGTGCCCGGGCGGCTCCGTTGGCCAGCACCTGGTCGACATAGCCGGGGTCGGCCAGAAGCTCTTCCCGACGTTGGCGCATGGGGGCAAAAAACTCCCAGTAAGCCTCCCAGAGTCGCTTCTTGAAATCCCCATAACCAATTCCTCCGGCTTGGTAGTCCGCCACCATCTGGTCGTAATCCCCTTCCATGGCAAAGAGCTTGTAGAGCTCCAGGATGATGGCGCCCTCCGTGGGCTTGGGGTCCTCCACCGCGGCGGAATCCGTCACGATCCGCATCACCGTTTTCCGCAGCGGCTTTTCCTCCCCGAACATGGGCAGGGTGTTGTTGTAGCTCTTACTCATCTTCTGACCGTCCAGCCCGGGAACCCTGGCCACCGCCTCCGGGATAAGAGCCTCAGGCAGGACGAGGGTCCCTTCTCCGTAGCTCTCGTTGATCTTGATCACGAGATCCCGGGTGACCTCCAGGTGTTGCTTCTGGTCTTCGCCCACCGGGACCTGGTTGGAGTCGAAGAGGAGGATGTCGGCCGCCATGAGAACTGGATAGGCAAAGAGGGCATGGCTGGGCGCAATTCCCTGGGAAACCTTGTCCTTGTAGGAATGGCACCGCTGCAGAAGCCCCATGGGGCAAACCGTGGAGAGGATCCAGGCGAGCTCACAGACCTCCGGAATGTCACTCTGCTTCCAGAAGACCGCCTTTTCCGGATCCAGGCCACAGGCCAGGAAATCCAGGGCCACTCCGCGCGCGTTCTCGCGCAACTCGTCCGAATCGTGAGTTGTGGTCATGGCGTGGTAGTCGGCGATGAAATAAAAGGCCTCGCCCTCTTCCTGGAGTTGCACCGCCGGGCGCATCGCTCCGAAGTAATTACCCACATGCAGCGTCCCGCTCGGCTGCAATCCCGTCAATGTCCGCATGGCGGGATGTATACGCATACGCCGCGCCAAGCTGGAAGCAAGAAGCGAGGGCCCGTTCTTGGCTCGCGTCTCCTCCAGGGGAGGCCAGGGCGGGCCCTTTCCCATGCCACAGGGAGAAATCCCCGGTCCTCTGCAAATCGATCGCTTGTGGCTGGACTCCCTGAACGGTGCTCTGCTCTTCTCTTTCCATGGGCACACTCAACGGAAAGGTCGCCGTCGTTACCGGAGCTTCCAGCGGAATTGGCCACGCCATTGCCGAGACCCTTCTAGATCGCGGAGCACGCGTTTTCGGGCTTTGCCGGAAAATCGGCAGGATTCCCGAGGCGGCCACTCCTGTCTCCTGCGATGTGCGCGACCCCCGCCGGATTGCCCATGCCTTCGAGATCCTCAAGGCGGCCACTCCCACGGTGGATATCCTGGTCAACAATGCCGGGATCGCCTACCTCTCCAGCTTGCTCGAAGGGTCAGTGGAAGAGTGGGACGAAATGTGGGAGGTTAATGTGCGGGCCGTTGCGGTCTGCACAAAACACGCCATCGCCATGATGCCCGGGGAAGGTGGTCGAATTGTCAACGTTTCCTCGCTCAGTGGACATCGCGTACCACCGACCGGAGGGTTCTACGCTCCCACCAAGTTCGCCGTGAAGGGCCTTACCGAGTCCCTCCGCAACGAATTGAAAACTGCCAACCTGCCCCACCAGATTGGCTCCGTCTCCCCCGGCTTCGTGGACACCCCCCTCGTCAATGCCTACTTCCGTGGACGCGAAGAGGATCTCTCCTCCCTGCGCCAGAAGACCCGCATGCTTGATCCGGAGGATATTGCGCGTGCGGTCCTGCATATCCTGGAGGCCCCACCTCATGTCGAAATCGGGGATGTGGTTCTGCGTTCAGGCGATCAGAAGGTGTAGCCTGCAGCAGGGCATGATGATGCCCGGACCCTGGCGGAAGGGACCGCGGAGGACCCTGTTTTTACCCTCCCACTTCCTCGGGGTCGTATAGCTCGGCGAAGACCATCTGTCCCGCTGCGGTCTGCAGGGTTGAAATGACCAGGACATCCTGCGTGGTCCCGATTTTGGGCGAGCCATGGTTTACAACGATCATGGTTCCATCCGGAAGATAGCCAATCGCCTGGTTCTCGTCTTTCCCCGTTCGCACCAGAGCCAGATGTATCTTTTCCCCCACCGCCACCACCGGTTTCAGGGCCTCTCCCAGATCAGCGATGTTGAGCACTTCGGCACTCTGCAGGCGAGCCACCTTGGTCAGGTTCTCATCGGTGGTCAGAAGGCGTGCCCCGAGGACGCGGGCGGTTCGGATGAGTCGCGCCCCCATCTCTTCGGCCTGTGATCCTTCCCCCGACTCGTGCACCGAAATTTGAATATTCCGGTCATTCTGCATCTCTTCCAGAGAATCGATCCCCCGTTGCCCTCGCTGGCGTTTGCCGGGGGAGGGGGAACTGGAATACACCTTCAGCTCATCCAGGATGAAGCGGGGCACAATCAGGCGCCCGTTCAGGAACCCTGAGGCCAGAATCCGCGGGACCCTTCCGTCCATGATGACGCCTGCGTCAAGGAGCAGCGGCTGTCCCGAGGCGACGTCCTGCCGGAAACGGACATAGGGAATGATGAAGGCAAAGTCATCCCGGCCACTCCGCATGGCCAGCACGGCCCCCAGAAAAGCCAGGCTGGCAAAAAGGAAGACGTTCACGCCGAAGTTGAGCGAATTGGCGAAATCAAGGGCCAGAGCCTCCTGATGGGGATTCAGCCCCAGCAGGATGCCCTCCACCGCTTCCTGATAGTTCAGCTTGGTGATAAGCCAGGCGCAGAACAGTCCCACCAGGATTCCAAAGGAGGTGTTGGTGAGTCCCCGCAGGGTGAAGTTGCGGATGCAGGTCTCGCAGAAAAGGATCATGCCCGCCACCGCCAGTCCGCCCAGAACACCCAGGGAAAGCGGAATTTCGAAGTCTCCCATCCCTCGGGTGCTCAGCGACACCCCGATCCCGGCCAGTTCGCAGACCAGCAGGTAGGTGATGCGCGCGACGTTGATCGATGTTGGCGCTAGGAAATTCCTCACGGCTACTGTTAGATTCGGGGAATCTCCTCAGAGGGGCAAGCTAAACCGGCGGACGCGCAAGTCCCCTGCCCGTGGCACTGGGTCAGGACCCGCTCTCCGGCCACTCATACTTGGCCGGTCCATCACCTCCTCCGCCCCCGATCCGATCCCCTATGTCCTTGGTGGTGATGAAGAGGAAGAGACCGAGCAGGAGAAAGAAAAAGGCAAACTGAACCACCTCCAGCACCCGGGCAAACAAGTCATTGAGCTGCCCGGTCAGGATTTCCACAATGGCGAGAACGATGTGCCCACCATCCAGGATGGGAAGGGGCAGCATGTTGAGAATGGCCAGGTTCACGTTGAAGAGGACCATGAACCAGAGGAGACGCCGCCAGCCACCCTCCATGCTCAACATGTCGAACATCACCCCTCCGATTCCCACCGGGCCGGAAAGATGCTGGATGCCCACGTCTGAACTCGGAGAGACTATCTTGGCCAAAGTCACCCACATCATGAGCACGCTGTCGCCGACCTGTTCCAGCGGGCCAGGATTATAAATGGTCTTGGTGAACTCGTCCCCGGTCTCAAAGCCCACCCCGATCATGGCCTTGGCCTCTTCAACATTCGTCGGTTTTCGGGGAGTAATCACTATCTCCTTTTCCTTGCCGTTGCGCAGAACCGCAAGTTGAAGCTCCTTGTTTTCGGAGTTGCTCACGATTTCGCTGAAACGCTGCCGACTGCGGAGGGCTTCTCCGCTGGCTGAAACGATTTCATCCCCCTCCTCCAGGCCCGCGTGGTCAGCGGGACCGCCCTCCGAAATAAAGTTGATCACGATCCTGTTCTCGACCCAGATTCCCACCGTTCGCATTCCCTTCCGTTCCCACCATTGCGTATCCGGAATCTTGAACTCGGTCGTAACGGTCATCTCTTCTCCCTCCCGCAGCACGCTGAAGTCGATCTTCTCACCCTCACTCAGCATGATGCTCTCCTTCACGGAGTCGAAGGAAGAGGAGCCCAGGAATCCGTTCACCCGCGTCCCGTTCACCGCCAGGATTTCATCACCCACCTGCAGCTTGCCGTGGGCCACTCCGTCCTTTGCCACGTAGCCAATCACCGTGGTTTCCACGGTGTCCTTGGGCTTGCCCACGCCCATCACGATCAAGGCCGAAAAAAGAGCGAGAAGAAAACTGAAGAGCGGCCCGGCGAAAGCCACGATGATCTTGTCGAGTGGCTTGACCGGCGGCAAGGACTCCGGCTCCCCGGGTTCGCGGTTCTTTCCTTCCACCGCCTCCATGGGTGCCATCTGGGGCAGAGCCACAAAGCCTCCGGCTGGCAACCAGCCCAGCCCGTACTGAACTCCGTTGATCTCCTTCTTCCAGAGCGGTTTTCCAAACCAGATCTGGAAGCGATCGATCCGCAGCCCCCTCCACTTTGCGGCGAGGAAATGCCCCAGCTCGTGCACGAAGATGATGACGTTGAAAAGCGCCACCACGATAAGGATATAGAGAACAACAATCATGGATGGGTCACAGGGCGGGGACGGTAGCGCCGACCCACTGGCTGGCAAGGCCGCATCTGCTGCCTTGACCGGCCCCGGGAGTCCTGCACAAGAGGCCGATGCAGGCTGCGGCGCGGCGGGATCCTGCCACAAAGGCTACTGCTTAAGAAGCATTAACGAGCCTCCCCGGTTCAGATCGATCCAGCACCAGACGAAAAATTTTCCGGCTTCCCGAAGTCCCCCACCTAACAGCCTTTCTGCCCCCCTAGACCGTCGCTCCCCGGGTTTCCCCGGCATCCTTGCGCACCCGCCGGAGAAGGTTTATCAGAACGCTTCGTTCACGTTCCGACCACTTGCGAAAAACCTCCTCCAGCACTTCCCCCCGCAGTTGCGAAAAACTCTCCACTATTTTCTCCGCCTCGGGTGTTGCCGAGACCCAGACCACTCGCTTGTCTTCCAGGTCCCTCCTGGTCTCCACCAGGCCACGCCGGCGAAGGCGTTGGACTGCGGAGGTCATCGACCCGCTGGTGAGGCCCACCTGCCGCGCCAGCCCATTGACTGGCCGGGCCCCCTTGCGCTCCAGGCGCTCGAGGATGGAGAGGTCGCTCTCACACAACCCCTTGGGCAGGATCGAACGATCAATCTCACTGAGCGCCTGTTCGGCGCGGACAATTGTCCTCCGCAACCGGAACATCTCACGCCAGTCCTTCTCCTTTAGCAACGCCATCGCGGGGATCCTTGCTTAAGCGTCGCGCTGTTAGAACCAGCCTCTGCGGCCCTCGACGTAGGTGGCGACGAACTCCTCGTCGGACTTGGTCAGGTAGATGATGCCTTCAATCAATCCGATCACCGCGATGACCCCTGTTGAGATGAAGCAGGTAAAAAAACCGGCCACAATGGAGAGTAAAAGCATGACAACGCCCTCCATGGTGTAACCGAGAACGAATTTATGGATCCCCAAATAACCCAGGATAATACCAAGAATTCCTGCCAATACTTTCTTGTCGGCGCCCGGGAGTTGTCCGCTGGCGGGCGCGGCGGCCACGGCCGGGGGCGCCTCTGGCGGGGGGGGCGGAGTATCCTCGGATGGGGCGTCCTCGGGCGGAGCGTCTTGTGGGGATGGAGTTTCTTCTGACATGGGGGCCCAATATATCTTCAGGCTCGAAACCCTGACAAGCTCAGAGGAGCAAAAAATCGCGACATGATGGTCTATCAAGATGAACCTGCCATGTTTGCAGGAAGTCGCCGTGCGCAAACTACTGTGGGCAACCTCCTTCGACTTTTGGATCGAATTCCGCGCATCCATCGCGACACTGCGGCCCTTCGCCGTGAAGCCCACCCATATCCTTGCCGAAACAAGCACGCCTGAGGGCGCTCCCCTCGCCCTGGTGGAGCATGACGGTGAATTCTATCTCCAGTCGGCCGGGGTCCCGCTGCAAAGCACCTTTGCCCACAACGGGGCCGCGGAATTGGGCCGCCTTGCCGCTCAGCCTTTCCGCGGTGCTCGCCAGCCTCGTCTCCTTCTGGCCGGGCTGGGGTTGGGTTACACCCTGGCCGCCCTGCGCGAGGCCCTGCCGCAGAAACGGGCGGTATTTCAGGTAGCAGAACCGATTCCGGACCTTCCCGGCTGGCACCGCCAGCACCTCACCACGATCCATCCCGGACAACTCGAGGATCCCCGCCTGATCGTCCACAGGGAGGGCCTTCCAGGCGCTTTGCGCAAGGCGGGAGAAGGGTTTCAGGTCATGATTATTGATGCCGAGGGCTCCTTGCCGCAAGCGGGAGTGACCGATCGCAAGGGAGTTCCCCACTCCTCCTTCTTGCACCGTGCGCATTCTTCGCTAAGGGAGGGGGGCCTTCTGGCCATCTCCTGCCAAGCCAACCCGCACTCTTTTGAGCGGAAGCTGCGGCAGGCCGGTTTCGATGTAGCTCACGAATTGGTGCCTACTTCGCAAAAAGGGAAGCAAAAGCAACGTTCTACCATCTGGCTGGCCCGCAAGGGCGCCTACCAAAAACGCCGCTCCTCTACTGGAGCCCCAAAGAAAACGTCCGACTCATGAAACCGTCATCACTATTCCTCACGGCCTTCCTTGCTCTCCCCGCTGCATTTGCGGGGGAATTCAAGGTGGAGAAAAAGCCTTTTAAAGCAACCGTCTCCCTCGACGGCGTGTTCCTTCCCGACAAGGTCCATCCCCTGAAGATCGATCCCAAGGTCTGGGCCGACTTCACCATCAAGGAGCTCGTGGGGCAGGGAAGCCCTGTCAAAAAGGGAGCCCCGGTGGTGGTCCTGGACACCAAGGCCATCGATCGCCAGCTGGCCGATGACACCGACACCACCAGCTTGCGAAAGATGACTCTGGGCGTGGGCGAACTGGACCTCGCCAACCTTGAAAAAACCACTCCCTGGCAATTGGAGGCTGCCGGGCGGGCCTACGAGCGCGCCAAGGACGACCACGAATATTTCGTAGAGGTCGCTCGTCCCCTGCAGGAGGAGTCCACCGAGCGCAGCCTTCAGAGTGCCGAGCGCTATCTCGAGTCCGCCACCGAGGAACTCAATCAACTCCTCAAGATGTACAAGGAGGATGATCTCACCGAGGAAACCGAGGAGATCATTCTCAAGCGCCAGCGTTATGCGGTTGAATCCGCCGAGTTCCGCCTCAAATCGGTCAAGCTTTCCACCAAGCGGAGCCTTGAGGTGGCCATTCCCCGCTCGGCCATCGACCAGGAGCAGGCTCTTAAAGACGCGGAGGTTCTGTGGAAAACCGCCCGTGAGAATCTTCCCACTGCCCTCCAGCAAAAACGTCTTGAGATCAAGAAACTTCAGCTGGAAGACAAGCGGGCAAGCGAGAAATCAACCGAACTGAAGGCTGACCGGGCTCAAATGGACCTTCAGGCCTCCGCGGACGGACGCATCTACCATGGCGAAATTAGCAATGGTCGCTGGAGCTCTGCCACCGCGGCAAAGTTCATGAAGGTGGGCGGCAAGATCCCGCCACGCATTATCTTTGCCTCTCTCATTCCGGCCGACGCCGCCATGCAGCTCGACGCATTCGTGGATGAGACCGCCATCGCGAAGCTTAAGAAAGGGCAGAAGGGCTATGTGGCCCCGGTTTCTTCTCCTCGCTCCCGCCTCTCCGTGGAGCTGGCGGAGGTGGCCGATCACCCAGCCGTGGACGGGAAATACCATGTCGTGCTTAAGGTTAGCGCGGGCCCCGATGGTCTTCACCTGGTTCCTGGAATGAAGGGCAAGGTCAAGATCACAACCGGTGATGAAGGCGATCGCCTGGCCATTCCCGCCAACGCCCTGCACGAGGAGGCGGATGGATCCTACTCGGTCAAAGTAAAGGGAGAGGAGGGAAAGGAAAACAAGGTGGCGGTTGCGGTGGGAACTGAATCCAACGGGAAAATCGTCGTTCTCTCCGGCCTCGAGGAAGGGCAGGTCCTCATCACTCCTGACGCCCCGGCCCCCAAGTCTGCACCTCAGAAGTAGCAAGACCATGCGCGCCTTTGTGATTCTTCTGGGGGCTCTGGTCCCAGCCTTTGCACTCGGACAAGAGCCGGAACCGAAGTCCGGGACCGCCGCGGAAAAGCCGTGGCTTTCCGAGCTCCCTCCCCTTCCTGAAATCGAGCCCATCACCGGTGCCCAGATTGATGCTTCCATCCGGCGCGGAGCAGATTTCTTGATATCAAGTCAAAATAAGAACGGTTCCTGGGGTTCTGCCACCATGACCAAGGGGCTGAACATCACGGCCCCGATTCCAGGGGCGCATCATGCCTTCCGGGCCGGTTCAACGGGGCTTGCCCTGGAGGGGCTTCTTCGCTCGGGTGACCGCCGGCCGGAATCGGTAGCCGCGATCGAGAAGGCTGAGGCCTGGTTTCTCAAGGAACTACCCCGGCTCCGGCGGGGCACGGTCGATACCATGTATAATATCTGGGGCCATTCCTACGGAATAAAGGCCCTGGTGGAGCTCTATCGCTACCGGGAGGGCGATGAGGCCAAGCGGTCCGCTCTCAAGAACCTCGCTCAGACCCAGGTGCAGCGCCTGCAGCGCTATGAGGATGTTAACGGAGGCTGGGGCTACTACGATTTTGACGAGGCCACCCAGAAACCAACCGGAATTCCCACCAGTTTCACCACGGCCACCGTCATGATGGCCCTCTACAAGGGCCGGGAGGTGATGGATCTCGAACTTCCCCCCAGAGAAGTGGAGCGGGGCCTTGCTTTTCTGCAACGCCAGCAAACACCCGACTTCGCCTACGTATATTCCAACAATCATCGCTACCGTCCCCGCTACAGCATCAACAGGCCCGGAGGCTCCCTGTGCCGGTCCCCTGCCTGCAATGTGGCCCGTCGGGTCTGGGGCGATCCCGGTCCCACTGACGAAATCGTCAAGGTCTGGCTCGACCGCCTCATCCTGCGCAATGGCTGGGTCGACATTGCCCGCAAACGACCCCGTCCCCACTCAACGCACTTCGCCAATTCCGGCTACTTTTACTTCTATGGGCACTATTATGCCATGGACTGCATCGCCCTTCTGCCACAAACCGACAGGTCTGTTTATTATCAGCATTACGCGAAGATCATGCTTTCTAAGCAAGAGAAGAACGGTTGCTGGTGGGATTATCCTCTTTACAAGTATCACTACGCCTACGGGACCGGCTATGCGCTGTGCGTTCTTGCTGAATGCCGCAAGGGAGCGAAATGATCTTATCAGGAACGGAGCCAGGGCCTCTCCCCAAACCAATCACTTGATATCAAGTGATTGGGCCCTTCCTGGCTCAGAACCCTCTCGTTGCCGTTAGAGGAAACCGTCTGGGATGGATCACCCCAGGGAGGCGCCCGAACCGTCATTCCGGTAGAAGGGCGACGGGGCGGAGGCCCGAGGGCCATATGGCGGGGACCCTTCCCCCGGTCCATTACCGGAATCAGGCAGGTGCTTGTCCTTAATTGGTTCCTTCCACCCTGACGTTATCAATGGAAAGCCCACTGAAGGCATCCGCGCTCCCATCACTCCCGAAATTGAACTCAAGAAGGACCCTTTCGCCGAGGGCCTCGGGCACGACCGCGATCCTCTGCGTCACGTAATCGTCATCCAGGGTGTTCATGCCGAGGGACGTCGCGGGTCCTAGTTGCACCTGATCGGCGGCGCGCAGGAAGCGAACCACCGCGGTGTCCCCGAAACCATCCGCATCCCGGAAGGCCTCAAAGGTCAGTTCGGCTCCGCCCACCCCGCTCAGGTCGATCGCGGGCGAACGGAGGGAGATATCGGAATCAGGCCCGTAATCGCCGATGTTAGTGCTCCAGGCATTGGCGGAATCTTCCGCCCCTGCAAGCGGTCCGGTGCTGCCGGCGGGAGTGCCCAGTTCCCACCGGGTGTTGCCGTCGGGGTCATTGACCGTGGTGGTCCAGTTTCCGGGACCCGCCTCAAAATCATCCGAGAAAAGCGGCGGAACGGGTCCCGCGACCAAAGCGTAGAACCGGAGAGGTTCCGTGGGCCTGGCGACGCGATGCTGGTTCAGCGGGGGTGTGGCCGCCAGATTTTCCAGACCGGGGACGACGGCCCAGGTGTTTGGATCCGGACTTGTCACCGGGTCATCGGTGCTCACCACGGAGTAGGCCTCGGAGGCGGAGCTGTTCCACTCGAAGTCGAGGTTATCCCCGCCGTCGTCGCTGGAGACCTTGAACTGGTAGGTGCCCGGGTGCAGCCCGATAGCAGCTCCCTCAAAGTAATATTCCCTGAGAATGAGACCTGAACGGTCCCCGGAAACAGCAATTCTCGCCCAGCCCCTGTGCCCATCCATTTCAAACCCTATCCCCCTTTCCCCGGCACCGCCAAACTGCCCCATCCAGGCCGCTCCCCCCCAACCGATATAGCCGCAGTAAACCCGGATATCCTCCCCGTCAAAGCTTCCCGAAGAACCAACCTCCTCGCCATTTGAAAGGAAGTGAGGATTGTAGGTGCTGATCCCGGCATGCCCCGGATCAAAATTGCCCAAGATCGCGCCATTGGCGGCTGCCTGGGCATACATGCCCACCACCCAGTTGCCCCCGCCATTGGGCCGCAGCTCGGTAGTGAAGGCGATCGTGTTTTCGGAAATAGCATCAGCCGGCATGGGGTTGTCCTCCGCAGTCGGGTACAGGCCCCCATTCGCTCCAAAGGAGACGGCCGTACCCAGGCTGCCATGTCCTCCCCCATTGTATGTCCCGTTCGGATTAAAGTATTGGTGGGTCCGGGTAATTTCGGTGAACACCTCCCCGGTATAAGGATCGAAGGCCAGCAGAACGGCCCCCTCATTGTCCCGGCTCTGATCGCCAAAACCGGAGACGGGCGGGGCACGCCATGGGCCATGGGAAATCCAGTAATCGTAGGAGGCCGAACCGATCCCGGCAGTGGCGCCACCATCCGTGTAGTCCTTATGAGTGCCTCCTTCGCCGACAACGCCATACTCAACTTGAGCGGACATCGGAATATTCAATGCCAGAATTGCCATCCCAATCGGCGGTCCCATTCTCATGATCGAAAAGAAATAGATGGGAAGACGTGGTGCCTGCTAGAAGTTTAAGTCGGAACTTTGCCTCCCATCCTGGGCCAGAGACATCCGTTTCCGTTCGCTCATCCGGCCTAAATCTCCACGGGTCAGGCCAAGTTTAACGGGAAGCCGGCATGTCCATACCAACAGGTTGGTTTATTATTAATTCCCCTTAAGGAGCGGGGCCCGGCCTTCAGGCCCCTGGTCATCAACCCCGCTTCTTGCAGGGCTCCACAGCAACAAGAGATCGAGGCTAACCTCTTGATACTCACTCACCCCACTCTGCCAACGCCATTAAGCTTGATGTCAAGACACCTGGCTCGGGAACAGCGAGCCTGTTCCTCTCACGATCGGCAACAGATAAAGAGGTCTCTACCCAAAAAGCCATCCGGGCGGAATTGCCGGCCACGCCGTTCAGATGGAATTGGGCCATGGATTGATCATTTCTTCCTCCTGCCAACGACTTCCCTCTCGCCTCTTCCCGCTCTTTCTGCTTTCCACAGGGGCAAGGAAGAGATGTCTGAAAACACGCGCGAGGAATTGAAACTGCTGCTCTTGGACAAGTCCGTCCGGACGGGGGAGTTCACCCTGGCCTCCGGCAGGAAGAGTGATCTTTATGTCGATTGCCGGGTGACCAGCTTTGATTCACGGGGTGCTCGCCTTATCGGGGCGGAAGGGTGGCGGGCCGTCCGGGAAAAATTGTCCGCCAACGGCCTGAGCGCTGCGGCCATCGGCGGCATGACCCTGGGGGCGGATCCCATTTCTCTTGCCATCGGCATGGAGTCCGCCCGACGGCAGCCCGATGATTTTCTCCAAGTCTTCACTGTCCGCAAGGAAGCGAAGGGCTACGGCGTGGGCCGCCGGATTGAAGGCAACTTCTCCCCGGGTGATTCCATCGTGGTGGTCGATGACGTGATCACCACGGGCGGCTCCACCCTCAAGGCGGTTGACGCTATTGAGGCCGAGGGCGGCAAGGTGCTCTTTGCCTTCGTCCTGGTCGATCGCGAGGAGGGCGGTCGTCAGGCGCTGGAGGAACGGGGCATTGAAGTGCTCTCTCTTTTCACCCGCACCGATCTCCTGGGGAGCTGATCCGGCTTCCTCTCCTGCACCTTCGCGAAACCTGTCGAGGCGTAACACCATGTTCTTTTCCTATTCGCAGGATTGGAATTTGCGGACGTGGCAATCGCGGGGACAGTCGTCTTGAAGGATCCATTAATATTTTTTCTTCCTGGCGCAACAGGGTGCTCTGCCTCCAGCGCCGTGGGTATGCCGTTGTCGCCTGGGTCCGCTCGCCCCACCGGACGGGGACAACGCCGGGGGAAGTGACAGACCAATCACGCCTGATGCACCCAAGGCATGGAGAAGCCCTTCTACAAGCAGCCATTTGGATCGGCAATGCGCCTCAATTAACGCCGAGGGAATCACTTTAATAACTCGAGGTTCTTTTTGATCATGTCTCTGGAGAGTGCTTGAGTTTCGGCGATTTGTTAGAGGGTCCTGGGCGGGACGGGGGGCAGGGAGTCCTTGGCCCAATGAGACATCTTCGGCTTGGCGCTCTTCTGCCCATCAGCAGCGACAATGTTGAACCAAGCGTCTGCGGTAACATGGTCTGAGCCAACATACCGATGTCTCCCAAATTTTAATTGGGCATTGGCATGACCCTGCTTCCCCTGAATAACCGCAATTCAAAGGCAGTCCCTTCTCGGCTTCTGCGGCTTTCCCGAGGGCAGAGAATTACTCAGTCCTAATTTTTTAGCTCCCGCGTCTCTGCCGAAACCTGCGGTTAATTGGAGCCGCGAGAAAGGCAATCCACTATTATTAGGATTTCCCCCGAGATTGCTTCGTCGAGAGTAAGTCCCGCCGTTACACCCACTGTCGATTTAACCGCCGCCAGAGGGAGCTCATGTTTTCTATCTCGACTCCAGAGTAGCACCTAAATAGTTGGGGCTCCCGGGCCGCCTGACTAATCGCCTGTTCCTTTCTTCGCGACTTCGGGCCATCTTCCATTCCCGCACCCCTGCGATTCGTTTTCATTTCGGAGTTGCCCCCACCCAATGGATTCCCGCGAGTAACCACCAGAGAAAAACCGTCCTCTCCTTCCCGGGCCTGAACCTGCGGCCCGAGATCTTCCCCCTCTTTCTCGTCCCTCCACAATCGTTCCGGGCAATTGCTAACCGTCCCTGAAAATGACGAGACCCGGATCCTGCTGTTAGTCGCTGTTAGAAGAAACTGTTAGATCCCGGAGTGTTTCCCTGGCGTGCCGGCCGGAAGACTCTCCGGATCGCTGCTGTCGCCTTCCAGAGCCGTCCCTGCCGGTCCTCCCGCAAGACCTGCCACTTTTCCTGGGGGCGCCATAACCTCCCTATTCTCAACATGTTATGGCCTCCAGGGGGCGGCCGCGCCAGGTTCCCATCCCGTCAACTCGAGTTCGAATTCCGCTCCCCGCGTTTCCCTTGCCCTGCCTACTCCCGTCCCTCCCTTGGGGAGGTCCCCTTTCGCGACGTCATTGCCTCAACCTCTCGCTCTTCCTGGGGCCTTAATCAACAGTTTCCTTTCCCCGAAAAGGGCTGCGAGGCGGGATCGTGGTCCCGAAACCCCCTCTCCGCATCTCCCATTCACGGATGCCGTTCCACGTGGAACAGTTTCCTTGAGGGGAAGTGATCAGGCTGCACGAAGAATTTCCTCTCTGCCCCGGCCCTTGAGTTTCGACCTCCAAATGTTAGCCTCTGAAACTCTCCGAGGACTCCATGTTCCGCTATCCCAAAGAATACGATGTCCTGGTCATTGGCGCAGGACACGCTGGCCTGGAAGCCGCCTTCGCCGCCGCTCGTCTGGGGTGCCAGGTCGCGGTTCTGACCCAGAACCTCGATACGATCGGCCAGATGAGTTGTAACCCTGCAATCGGGGGTCTTGGGAAGGGGCACATGGTTCGTGAAATCGATGCCCTGGGCGGGGCCATGGGTCTCAACACCGACGCCACCGCTGTTCAATGGCGCCTTCTCAATGCCCGGAAAGGTCCCAGCGTGCGAGCCCCTCGCGCCCAGTGCGACAAGAAGGCCTATCAACTGCGCATGAAGCACCTCCTCGAGTCTGCCTCCGGCATTGACATCCACCAAGGCAACGCGGTTCGCCTCCTCGTTTCTGGCTCTAGGGCCAAGGGCGTTCAAACCAACCTGGATCTTGAGCTCAGCAGCCGTGCCGTCGTTTTAAGTGCCGGGACCTTCATGCGGGGACTGATGCACATCGGTCAACAGCATGAGCAGGGTGGTCGCATGGGCGATCCCATCACCACCATCAGCGACTCCCTCCGGGAGCTGGGCTTCGAGGTAGAACGCTTCAAGACAGGAACACCCTGCCGGATTAATGGCCGCTCCCTTGATCTGACCCGGTGTGAGCGACAGGACGGTGATTCTCCCCCTCCCCTTTTCAGTTTCCTGGCTCATACCATCTCGAAGTCCCCGGACGATCTTTTCACCTTGAATTCTTGGAACGGTGAAGGGTTCCACGTGGAACAGCTTCCCTGCTGGATCACCTGGACCAACCCGGACACCCACCTTCAGATCCACGAAAACCTCGATCAAAGTCCCCTCTACTCGGGAGTCATCGAAGGAATTGGCCCCCGTTACTGCCCTTCCATTGAGGACAAGGTTGTCAAGTTCCCTGACAAGGACAGACATCAGATCTTTCTTGAACCTGAGGGTCGCCACACCCGGGAATACTATGTCAACGGCGTATCGACCTCTCTCCCTTACCAGACCCAGCTCTCTTTTATCCGCACCATCGATGGGTTAAAGCACGCCGAAATCCTCCGCCCGGGCTACGCGGTGGAATACGACTATTGCCCACCCACTCAACTCACCCCCACCCTCGAAACAAAGCGGGTTGAGGGTCTCTACTTTGCCGGCCAGGTCAATGGCACCTCGGGTTATGAAGAGGCCGCCGGCCAGGGCCTCCTCGCCGGCGCCAACGCCGCCCTCAAGGTTCTCGGCAACCAACCCCTCGTCCTCTCCCGTGACCAGGCCTACCTCGGCGTCATGATCGATGATCTCGTCACCAAAGGCTGCACGGAGCCCTACCGCATGTTCACCAGTCGCGCCGAATACCGTCTTCTCCTCCGGCAGGACAACGCCGATCAGCGCCTCAGCCCCCTTGCCCAGTCCTTCGGGTTGTCCTGTGCCCGGCGCAATGAGCAGACCGGGGCAAAGCTCCAAGTCCTGGACGAGGCCACGCGTTTCGTGCGCGAGACCACCCACGACGGTCTCAAGCTCGATCACTGGTTCCGCCGTGAGGACAATCGCTGGCAGGATCTCCCCGCCTCGCTCCAGCAACGGTTCCCCGTGGAACTCTGGCCCCTCATTGAAACCGACTTCAAATACGAAGGACACATCCTGCGCCAGCGCCAGCAGATCGACCGCATGGCCCGCCAGGAAGCCCGTCCTCTGCCCCATGATACTGACTACCGGTCTCTTGCAGGCCTGAAGCGAGAAGCGCAACAGCGCCTCAGCGAAATTCGTCCGCAGACCCTCGGTCAGGCCACGCGCATCAGCGGCATCACTCCGGCCGACATCGCGGTCCTTTCGATTTGGCTTGAGAAGGGCGACCGCACCGCCGCCTCCTAGCGAGCCATATCATTTTGTCCGCGGCTCCCCGCCGTGCTCTTTCCAGGATTCAGGCCCCCTTCCCCCAGACCCTGCACGGCGACATCTCATTCTTGGTCCCGCGCAATCTGGCTGTCGATCCTGCCGTCCCCGCCCGCCTCCTGTTAATACTAGGTTTATAGTAGCAAGGAGGGGCAGGAGGAACGGCCAGAAGATCACCAGAGCGAGTGCCTGCCGTATCCTAGCGCTCTAATTCACCACTGGTTCCCGCAAGGATGGCACGAAGTCGCACATCATTCTCAATCTGCCGGAACCGCAGGTGGTCAAGATGAACCCGTTGCCTTAACTCGGCCACGCCTTCCCCGCCACTCGCCGGAATCGGTCCTCCCGTCAGAAGGGGTGCGAGATAAAAAACGACTTCGTCGGCCCAACCTTCATCAAGCAAGCGGCCCACCAAGCGACCACCCGCCTCGACCAGGACGCTCACAACGCCATGATCGGACACGAGTTCACGGAGGACGCACTCGATGCGTTGCCCCTTGTAAACAAGGGTTCGATCCGCAAAGGCATCGGTAAAGATCTCGGCCTCGCGAGGCAATCCCAGTTCGCTTGATGTCAAGATAACCCGCCAGGGTTGCCTTTTGCCCTCCTTCTTCTGATCACCCCGTAGCGTAAACCGCGGATTGTCGGCCCGAACGGTTTCTCCACTGCTCAGGATGGCGTCCACTTCTCCTCTGAGATCCTGCACTTCCGCGCGTGAACCAGGTCCGCTTAGCCACTGCCCCTCGCCCTTGGTTCTTGTTATTCTTCCGTCCAGGCTCAATGCGCTTTTGATGATGACCCACGGCAAGCCAGTCCGCTGGACCTTGGCAAATGCCCGAATCAGTTCTTCGGAACCCGCCTCTTCTATGCCTTCCACCACCTCGATTCCCCCCTTGGACAAAATCCCTGCCGCTTTTCCCCCGTGAGCCGGATTGGGATCACTCGCGCCAATGACAACCCGCCTGACTCCCGCCTGGACCAGCGCCGTAGTACAGGGGCCGGTCCGGCCCTGGGTGCAACACGGCTCAAGGGTGACATAGACGGTTGCGCCCCGGGCGGCATCCATCCCGTGCCGGGCCACCGCATCCTTAAGAGCTTCTACCTCGGCATGCGGCTGCCCCGCCGCTCGATGCCAGCCAACACCCAATTCCTCCCCGCCTTTGACAATCACCGCTCCAACCGGCGGATTCGGACTGGTTAGTCCCACCCCAGACTCTGCCAACTCCAGTGCCCGGCGCATGTATTCGCTGTCGTTCACAAACAAGCTCTAGCGCCCACGCCTTCTCCTCGCAAGGATCGTGGAAAACATGCCAAAAACCTGCGGGAAGGATGCGAATGGGCTGATCATTCCCGGAACAAATAACAATCTCTGATCAAGATGAGCTTGCGGCACACCTTTGTTCGCCTCCTTTTCGCACCGTGGAACACCGTAAAAAAAAGCGGGAAACGCACAAACTGCCGACTTGTTCTCGACTATAAGAAGAAGAATTAAGGACTGATTTTAAGAGACCCACTTCATAACCTCTGCCAATAAGTCCGTGCCCCCATGTGCCAGATTCGGTGTCAATCAAGGTCCGGATTCCCCGACCGAATCTCGTCTCTGACAGGACCTTTGGGGTTTACCTCCGGATCCTGAATCATGGCAATATTTGATCTTCCTCATAATATTGGCGGGTTTTTCCGTGCACTAATACTTTTTCGGGTGTAGCAGGGATCCGTGAAGCGCGCGCTACCACCCGTTGTTCTGGTTGCTCTCCTTGTCCTCTTCAGCCTTGTAGGGGCTAAATGGCAGGAAGTCCTACCCGGGTTCAGTCCATTACCGGCAGTGTTTTTCTGCGTGGCCGCGTGTATGGGAGTTCGCTGGCTCTGGGTGCCCCTTGCCGCTTGGATGCTTTCCTATCCTCTGACCAATCTCATTCAGGGATACGGCTGGGATCTCCATATCGCGATCGCACTCGGTGGTTTTGCAATAGCGGCCGGAGCGGGATACTCCCTCCGCAGGAAAAACTGGCTGGCGATGATGGGCGGCTCAATTGGAGCAGCAATCCTCTTTTACGCGGTGACCAACACCGGATCCTGGCTTCTTCTCCCCCAATACTCCAAGACGTGGGCCGGCTTCGTGCAGGCGCAGACCGTGGGAGTGCCGGGCCTTCCTCCGGCCTGGGTTTTCCTGAGGGGCTCGCTCGCCGCCAACATACTGTTCAGCGGGCTCTTCCTTCTTGGCCAGCGGAAGTGGGGGAGTGCCCCGGCTGAAGCCACCGCTCTTGCTACGGTTCGTGTGCGACGCTGAGACGGGGAAAGCCTCATCATCAGACCTTAACTCTTGCCCGTTGTGAGTCCGCCGGGTATGCACGCCCAGAAGTCTCCATCATGCAGGACCCCTCCGGTGAGCACCCCTATGCGGTGATGGATTTCTCCAGCTCGCCTGTTAACCGTGACCTGAGCGCACAGGACAAGATCGATTATTACCGCTCCATGGTGCGGATTCGTCGCTTTGAGCACCTTGCCCTCGGGCAATACCAGAAGAACAGGATGGGGGGGTTTCTCCACCTGTATATCGGCCAGGAATCGGTGGCGGTAGGAACTGTTTCCCTGATGGGGGACCACGATCACATAATCACCGCTTATCGCGATCACGGGCACGCCCTTGCTGTTGGGATGAGCATGGAAGAGTGCATGGCGGAGCTTTTTGGCAAGGCCACCGGGTGTTCAAAGGGAAAGGGGGGATCGATGCACTTCTTTGCTCCCGACAAGAATTTCTGGGGTGGCCACGGCATTGTGGGGGGGCAGACCCCACTCGGCCTCGGGCTGGGTTATGGGTTGAAATACAAGGATCTTCCAGGATGTGCCCTCTGCTTCCTGGGCGATGGCGCCATCAACCAGGGAGCCTTCCACGAGGCACTCAACCTGGCCTCCCTCTTCGAGATTCCAGTGGTCTACATTATCGAGAACAACGGGTATTCGATGGGGACCTCCCAGATGCGCTCAAGCGCCTACCGGGACTGTCTGGCCCAACGGGCGGAGGCCTACAACATGGCTTGGGACCTCATTAACGGGGAGGATCTCTACGAGGTTCGTGCCAAGACTCACATCGCGATGGAACGGGCTCGCAAGGAACACCGGCCAAGCCTTCTGGAAATCCAGACGTATCGTTATTATGGTCACTCAGTAGCAGATGCCAATGCTAACAAGTACCGCACCCCCGAAGAGATCGAACGCTATAAGACTTATCATGATCCTATTCGCCTCTGGGAGCGCCGACTGATCGAAGAAGGCCTCATGACCGCGGAGGAGGCCAGGGTCCATGAGAAGGAGGCCACCGGGGAAACCGTGGCTGCCATCAAGTTTGCTGAAAACTCACCGGCGCCGACCGTGGAGGAAATCCTGCAGGACGTATACTGTGAGGTGGACGAGGATTCGGAAGCCGGCAATACCGGGCGCCACTTCTTCAACGATTAAAGGGGCTCGCCAACAATGAGAGAATTACTTTATCGCCATGCTCTGTGCGAAGCTCTCGATGAAGAGCTTGCCCGCGACGAAAACGTCGTGATCATGGGTGAGGAAGTGGCCCAGTATAATGGTGCTTACAAGGTGACCGAAGGACTGTGGGACAAATGGGGAAACAAGCGGGTGGTCGATACGCCGATTTCGGAGGCGGGCTTCATCGGAATGGGCGTGGGCGCCTCCATGCTGGGTGTGCGCCCTGTAATGGAGCTCATGTTCTGGTCCTTTCATTCGGTGGCCTTTGATCAACTCGTGAACAACGCGGGCTGCATGCGCTACATGGCGGGAGGATTGATAAATGTTCCCATCGTTGTCCGCGGTCCGGCGAACGGTGGCACCAACGTGGGTGCCACCCACTCCCATTGTCCCGAGGGCCTTTTTGCAGCCTTTCCAGGGCTCAAGGTCTGTGCCCCAGCCACCCCGGCCGATGCCAAGGGCCTGATGAAGGCAGCCATTCGCGACAACGATCCGGTCTTCGTGATGGAGAATACGAAACTCTATGGCAACCCGGGTCCCGTTCCCGACCCTGCGGAGGGGGAGCATCTCGTCCCCCTGGGCCGGGCCGACATCAAACGAGAGGGCTCCGATATCACTCTCATCGCCCATGGTCGCTCGGTATTGCACGCTCTGGAGGCGGCCGGTACTCTCGCCCGCGATCACGGCATCTCGGCGGAAGTCCTCGACCTGCGCTCCATTCGTCCACTCGATCAGGACGCCATCATCAACTCCGTGGTCAAGACCAACCGCGCGGTTCTGGTAGATGAGTCGAAACCCTTTAATGGCGTGTCCTCCCAGATCGCGGCCCTCATCCAGGAGCACGCCTTTGATCATCTCGATGCTCCTGTGAAACGGGTGTGTAGCATGGACGCCCCCTCCATTTACTCACCGCATATCGAAGACGAGCAGCTCCCGAATGCCCGCCGAGTGGTCGAACAGGTGCTCACAATCGCCTGATCGGGCCTCAAACTTGCCCACAGGCCCTATTCACAGGGGGGGCCCTTTAATTTTCCCAATAATCAACGTCCAGCCTGAGAGCCGGGCAAGGGATCGGAAAATCTAGTTGCATCGTGGTCGTGCAAATCTAGCATTCCTCGGTCTATGAAAAAACTGGCTTTCATCCCGGCGATTCTGTTTTTGCCCCTGATCTTCTCCTCCTGCAGCTGTAACGGTTGCTCGAAAAAGTATGTCGAAATAGAGGAGGTCGAGTGGATTGAAGAAGAAGTGTTTGCCGATCCCGGTCCCAAGGGCGGAAAAGGAGGCACTGTCAAGGTGCGCCGCCCTGTTGTAAAAACCGTGCGCAAGGCGGTCAGATGCAGTTCCTGCGGGTCATGGTATTGTGCTGATTCGGAGTGTTGCGGCATCGTGAGCAGCCAGGTGTTGCGCCGCGCGACCGCGCAGGGAGCCAGCGGGGAGCCTCACATCGGGCTCATCCCGACGATGAAGGAGCTTGCTCCCGAAGAGAACTAAGCGCTCAATCGGAACTGATTTTCCGCGGGCTCTCCTTCACTGGAGAGCCCGTTGCTTTTGCTGGAGCAGCGGCCGGCTTTCTCGCGTTGATCTTGAAGAACTCTGATGCCACGGTATTGACCGGAACTGGCCTTTGGCCCCAACTCTCTGCGCACCCTTCGACCCATGGCAACGTATATCGAAATGCCCAAGCTCTCGGACACCATGACCGAAGGCACGGTGGTGCGCTGGCTCAAGAACCTCGGGGATGAGGTGGAGATCGGTGATGAGATAGCAGAGATCGAAACGGACAAGGCCACCATGGCGATGGAAGCGTTCGACGAGGGGATTCTCTCCGAAATTCTGATTGAGGAGGGGGGCAAGGCTGCAGTCGGTGCCACCCTTGCCATCCTGCGGGATGAGGGGGAAGCGGCTCCGGCCCCCGTTAGCGCACCTGAAGAAGAGACCCCGGCTGAGGCGCCTGCGTCGACTCCTCAGATTGCCACGGATGCCAATCTTGAGCCGGTGGCGATCGAAGTGCAGGTTCCCGAGCCCACCCCCGAACCAGCCCCCGAGCCCACCCCGGAACCCGCTTCGTCGCCGGTCACACGACCGGCCACCTTCGGACGTATCAAGGCCTCCCCACTTGCCCGCAAGATGGCGGAAACCAACGGAGTCGATCTAGCTGGCCTGAGGGGTTCAGGCCCCGGGGGCCGGATCGTCAGGAAGGACGTGGTAGGAGCCATGGGCAAAGCGGACTCTGCGGGATCCACGGCGAAGTCCGCCGGGGCCGCTCCACCAGTTCCTGCGCCAACCCCGGAACCCGCCCATTCTCTGGGCGCCGGGGATCAACGAATTGAGCTCTCCAGCCTTCGCCGCATCACCGCGGAACGGCTTCTTGCGTCCAAGACCACCATCCCACACTTCTACCTGCACACTGAGGCAGATGCCGCGCCCCTGATGGAGATCCGGCGGCAGGTCAACCTTCAGGCGGAGGCCACGCACGGAAACAAGTACACCGTGAATGATCTCATCCTCAAGGCCGTCATTGGTGCGCTGCAGGCCGTGCCCAGTGTGAATGCCACCTTCCAGGGCGACCACATTTTGCAGTTCGGCGAGATCGGGGTCGCCGTGGCGGTGGCAGTGGAGGATGGCCTGGTTACTCCCGTGGTAAGGAATGCTGCAGCCAAGTCCCTTCTGCAGATTTCGCGCGAAGTGAAGGATCTGGCGGCCCGGGCCCGGGAGGGGAAGCTTCTGCCCAACGAATTCGATGGCGGGACAATCACCGTTTCCAATCTGGGGCCTTATGGGATCGAGGCATTTGACGCCATCATCAATCCGCCGCAGGCGGCTATTATCTCAGTGGGCAGCATCGTGGAGAAACCTGTGGTGGATGGGAGCGAAATCGTTCCCGGGCTGCGTCTCGATCTCGGGCTCTCATGCGACCACCGGGTGGTGGACGGAGCGGTTGGAGCCGAGTTCCTGGCCCAGGTAAGGAAATTCATCGAGAAGCCCGCTCTCATGCTGGTCTGAGCGGGAAACAGGGCCCTGTTCTCTTGCGGAGAGATGCAGAAATTTGGCCGGAGCCAATCCCGGACTGTGGCTGCTGGCGTATCCTCATTTTTCCTTGGAACCACGGGATGAGTACGAGGAAATCACCCCTTCAATCAAACTGGCCTCATGATCCGCATCCTGTCCTGCCTTGCCCTGAGCGTGATTTCCGTGTGGGCCGAATTCCTGCCCACATGGTCCCCACACCAGATGTGTGCAGAGGCCGGTGCCATCGTGGTGGGGGAGCGGGTGGGAGCCAACCGGGTCGCGGTCCGGGAATGGATCCTCTCGCCCTCCGACGGGCGAAAGGTCGGGAGCGTTATCACCATCGCCGGCCTGGACAAACACGACAGGATGATAGGGACCCGGGCGGATGGTTCGGACCGGGAGCAGGGGAGGAGGCTCAAGTCGCAGCGCCTGCTGTGCTTTCTGGAGGAAAAAAGTGATGGGTGGCGCGCGATCGCTGCCGCAGGGGTGGGAAGCTCGGGACTGATCTGGATCGAGCAAGGTAAGTGCTACCGCTACGAGCAAAGGAAGAATCCAGGCCCTCATATTCTCCTGCCCTCCCGAAAACACCAGACCGAGGAGGCGTTGCGTCTGGCGGTTGGCAATGGCCTCGCTGATCGCGAGGTGTGGGAGCGGGCCCAGAAGATTCCGCATCCCCAGGAGAAGGCGATCGTGTTCTGTTCTTATCTTCTGGAACGCACCTCGCCCGAGGGGGCACACGGGACCTACCGGAGCCGCGTGCGGCGGGTGTTGCCCAAGCTCGGGGAGCAGGCGGTGGCGGAACTGGTGGCGCTCCTGGAAAACGCGATCCCGGGGGATCGTCTCGATGATGCGGTGCTCATTCTTTACGACCTCGGCTCCGCCGCCAAACCAGCCGTCCCACACCTCGTGGCATTGCTCCAGCAGCCCGGCTACGTCCACCCGGTGCGTTTGATCGAGGCGCTGGGGCGGATCGGGGATGCCACCGTGGCTCAGCAGATTATTCCCTATCTTGATCGCGAACTGCGGGTTCGTGCGGAAGTGGCCGGGGCCATGGCGCGTTTTTCCTATCAGGACTCCGTTCCACTCATTGCCAAGGCCCTGCCCGAGCCCAAGGCGGTGGAAGAAGGGGACGCTTATCACGTATACGTCATGCTGCGTGCGCTCCATGAATTAGGAGCGGAGGAAACTTCACGGCTCGCCAGGACCTATCTTGAGATTCCCGCCATGAAACATGTGCGCAATCTGCTGGAACCGTTCCTGCAAGAGGGAAATCCGGGATAGGGAAGAGCTCCAAGTCCTCAGGGCAGGTGAGCAAAAACAAAGAATTAGCGCTATTAATGCAAATTACTTGCATTAAGCGGGGAGGGCTGGCAAACGGTTTTTCATTATGAGCATTCACCTGTCCCAGCTCCCCATCGTTATCGCAGCACTTGCCGCCATCTCCTTTGCCGGGGAGGAGCAGGATCACACGCACCTGACCTCTGATTCGGCCGGGCCGTCGGGCCACTGGGGTGAGCCCTGGGAGCACGCTCACTTCCGCAATGGGACACCGTTGGAGCACCACTTCGGCCTCGAGCCCGCATTTCTCTGCCGGGATCTCATCGTGGATTATTCCGATCTCACTTTTGCGGAGGAGTCGGAGCATGAATTTGAACTGGAACTGGAATGGGCCCTCAACAACCGGGTCGGCTTTATCATTGAACAGCCCTACGTCATCAGTGATCCCGATACGGGAAGCAAGTCAAGCGGGCTTGGAGACCTTGCCGTTGTGCCCCGGGTTGTTGTCGCAGACGGGGGCCCCTGGGTGGTAGCTGCGAACCTAGAAGTGGTGGCGCCAACTGGAAGCAGCAGTGTCGGGGCGGGGGAGCACTGGCACTTTGCACCTTTCATCAACACCTGGTGCGATCTTGGCAACTGGTGGACCTTCTCCAGTCAAGCCGGGTTGGAATTCGCGCCTGACTCGGGGGAGAAAGAGTTTTTCTTTGCGCTCGGAGTTGCCAAGTCCCTGCGGGTCTGGGATGAGGCACACGGGGGAGATGACCATGGCCACGGGCATGAACGCCACGGAGGGATTCTGACCATGATGGCCGAATTGAGCGGCACCGCAGTGGTTGAGGGAGATCCCGCCGAGGAAGGAGTTTATGAGCTCGAGGGTTTGGTCGGATTGTCTTTGGGGGTCATTGAGGGCATGGACCTGCGACTGGGATACCGTTTCCCCCTGAATGGCAACAGCGAGCTGGAAAAGGGATTAACGATTGGTGCTATTCACCATTTCTAGGGTGCTGCCTCCGGAGTTGCAACCCACCTTGAGGTGCGACAACGTTGGGTCACGACAATGCTCATGCTGGTGCAAGGCACACCCTTAAGTCCCGGAAAACTCGCCGGGATCGTCCTCATGCTCCTGCTCCCGGGGATGCTTTCCTGTGGAGAGAGCCGGGCCGATGGACCGGATGGCACAAGCGGGCCCATCAATTCAATTGTGGAGGCGGCGCGGAACCAGGTTGGGGTCACGGTCACCTATGACCCGGCCTACGTGGCCCTGTCTTATCCGGGCGGAGATCTCCCCAGGGCGAAGGGCGTGTGCAGTGACGTGGTGATCCGTGCGCTGCGCGAAGGGAAGAAGATGGACCTGCAAAAGCTGGTACACGAGGACATGAAATCCAACTTTGCAAAGTATCCGAAGATCTGGGGTCTTCGCAGAACCGACCGGAACATTGATCACCGTCGCGTTCCCAACCTGAGAACTTATTTAACGCGGAAGGGCTGCGCGGTGCCGGTGACGAAGAAGGCCGGAGATTATCACCCCGGCGACCTGGTGACCTGCACCGTACCGCCGAATCTGCCCCACATCATGATTGTGAGTGACCGCCGGAGTTCCCGGGGGATTCCCCTGGTGATCCACAACATCGGACGTGGAACACGGGAGGAGAACCTGCTTTTCACCTACCCACTCACGGGACATTACAGGGTGCAATAGGGCTCCGACTCCGTCTGAAACATCCCTAGTACAACCGGAGGGCGCCCCCGGCCTGGGCCGCGGTTCCCCCGGGTCCGCCGTCCTTGGGCATCAGGTGCAGGCGGCCCATCCAGGTGACCCCCTTGCAGATGTCCGCCATGAGGGGGAAAATCAGGAAGGCGCCAATCCCGAAGAAACTTCCTATGCAAAAGGCGAGGGCCAGCCCGCTGTTCAGCCTGGGCCCTTGCTGCAGATTCGGATGGGCTGCCATCACCCGGTTCCAGTCATTGGCCAACCCGACAAAGAGGACAAAAAACCAGTAAACGCTGAAGAAGGGAATGAAAATGAAGCCGATCGCCTTGCCTGGTGTGGTTCGGACGTTTCCGGGCTGAAGAAGGCGCCACGCGCGATAGAGGTAGATGTAGATCAGCACCGAAGCCCAAATCAGCAGCGCGCCGGCCGGAAAGATGAGGAAAAACCCCTTCTTGAGAAGCAGGGCCAGCAGGGCCAGCACAGGGGCGCTGATCAGGGGGGTCAGCAAGAGGCCGAGGCTGGCCTTGGTGGGTGCGGGAGGGGGGAAGAGTTCCCCGGGAGGAATGATGAGCCCGGGGGCTGCGGCGGGAGTGGCGACCTGGGCGAGGCCCCCGGCTGTGCCCGCCATGGTAGAGGGGATCATGCCCGGGGCGGCTCGCTGCTGGGGAGCGGGGGCGGCCGGTTGGAGTGGGGCGGCGGGCCGGGGTGCAGGGGCGGCGACTGGTTGAACCGGAGCGGCCTGCAGGGGCTGGGCTTGCAGGGGCTGGGCTTGCAGCGGTTGTGATTGTAACTGAGGAGCCTGCACCGGAGCAGTTCCCAACGGATGCGCAGTTTGTGCCGCGAGACCGGTGAGAAGCTGGGGACGGGCTGGGTGAATCTGTTGGACCTGTTGGACCTGTTGGACCGGTTGGACCGGTTGGACCGGTTGGACCGGTTGGACCGGTTGGACCGGCTGGACCGGTTGGACCGGCTGAACCGGCTGAACCGGTTGGACCGGCTGG
>MPLZ02088899.1_pt1 | contig 37546 bp, 34 predicted proteins | sample 1617311 | NCBI WGS metagenome assembly MPLZ02 (sample SAMN05944806, study PRJNA350692) | marine metagenome | biome: marine; feature: ODZ; material: water; isolation source: 160 m water sample filtered on 0.2 um supor filter | place: Pacific Ocean | collected 2012-04-08 | depth 160m m | reverse complement strand
TTCTCGAGTGCAAAAACACAATGAGTCCACAGACAGATAATTCGGGGTTCCAAGAGCTCGACAAAAACGCTTTGCCAGATCTTCTTGTTGGTTAAATGACGTAGCCTCACCTTTCCAGACCGACATGCTTTCAGGGCCGAAATTAGTTTGCAGATCGGCAACTCGCTCAGCGATTTCATCGAGCGCTTGTTCAAGATCAATTTCTTGCCAGCCTGAACCTACCTTTTTCAGTGGCCGCAACAGGCGATCCGGATGATTGGTAATCTCGACGGCCCCTCCAGCTCTGGAGCAGATGCGGCCTTGATTCCAAGGATGATCTGGGTAGCTCTCTATATTGGAAACCTGGCCGTTGCCGTCTCGGTGAACCGTAATAGCGCAGTGGTTATCGCACATACGACAAAATGTGTTCACCGGTGGGAAATCCCGAGATTTCTCAATCATGATTTTCTCTCCCAAACATGGCTATCAGCCTATTGTCGTGGTGATTGCGGTTGCCAAGGGCAATAGCCTCTTCATTCTCGAACTCAAGGGCTCCCGGGAAGCAGTGTTGAACACATTTCGGGTCGCCGCCGCACAGGTCGCACTTGAAACAGATCAATTTTTCTGTATCAAAATTGATAACACCAAATGGGCAGGCCAGCATACATATCTTACACCCTATACAGCGGTCGGCATCGATTAGAACAGCATCTGTCTCGACACAGCGGCTGATGGCCGCAGCGGGGCAACCATCCATGCACCAGGCGACCTGGCAATGGACACAAGTCATGGGTATACAGGCCGATTTTTCGGGATAGTGGTTTACGCGGATAGCGGAATTACGGTGGTCATAATTACCTGAGCGGTGAAATGCGCAGGCGTTTTCACAATGGCCACAAGCGACACATTTGCGGGGATCCATGGTTACAATTTTCATCTTCCCCCCACAATTCTTACTTTCTGCAACCAAGCCTGTGCGGCGGGCCTAGATACCAAACCAAAGCAGGATCTAGTTGTTGGGTATTGGTCTGGTGTAGGACTGAAAGCTTCATGCTGCATTCCATGCCCGGGTCGGTGTCCAGTTGTTGATCGGATGACCTAAAAAGTTAGTCTGCAGGTTTTTAAGAAATGAGGCCTTCTGGATAAGGGCAGATCGGGCGTGCATTTCACACTGGCTAGTGACTGAAAAAAATTTTTGCAGGCTAACGACATGTACTACCGAGCCCAGGTTATTAATGCTGTTTGCAGTGCGTTTATTAATCAGTACGCTACCATATTAGCGCCTTTGGCGACAAGGCTCCTCTCCAACGGGATTGCGGGCAGTTGAATTAATGCAAGAACTTGGAATATCGACAATCAAAACTGATTCCTGCAAATGCCTTGCATTCAGTGTGTCATTACAGGGCCGGTTTTCGGAATGACCCAGGAAATAGATTCAACTGTAGGGTCTGAGCCAAATCGCCCGGGCGATCTGCACTCAGATAACGGTGGTGGCGGATATAAGGTCTCAACATGCCCAGAATTCCCACGCCCTCGGCCTTACCAAGTGATATTCCGCCAACTGGAACACCTTCATCGAGAAAAATTCTGAGATAGTTTCCAACTTTCTGGTCATCCCAGGTCCAAGTATCAAACCCCGCCGTATCAGTAAACCTTCCTACTGATGCGATAACCAGGCCAAATAGCTCCACAACGTTCATGTTTAAAGAGCCTTGATAAGCCGTATCAAGCCCGGCAAGATTTTGTCCGGCGACTTGCCCCTGTTCAACAGCACATGGCCATAAGGCTTGCACCTGGTGTTGTCGACCCCCAGCCGCTTTGGCAGCTGCTACATCCCCGGCAGCGTAAATATCCTGAATATTGGTCTGCATATTTGAATTAACCAGGATGCCGCCATCAATTTCTAGATCGCTGTCTTCCAGAAATCCTGTATTGGGCTGAATGCCAGTGGCAGAAACTATTGCGTCTACTTGGAGAGAGTCATGTCCGGTGAAATCAACCTGCAGGGTATTGTTTGCAGCCTCAAATATTCTATCCGGCATGGCCCCTTCCATAAGCAAGATGCCGGCTGCCCTCATGCGCTCTTTCAGGGCTTTCCTGGCTATATCATCTAGATCGCGCCGCATGATGATGGAGCGTACAGACAGTGTGGTTGACACGTTGCATTGTGCTGCAACCCATGCAGCTTGCATAGCGATAAAGCCGCCGCCAATGATCAGGATACGTTGCCCCTCAATTAGTACGTTCTTGAGGGCAAGCGCATCTTCCATTGTCCAAATGTTATGTACACCAGGTAGCCCGATGCCAGTTATTGCAGGCGTAAAAGGAGTAGAGCCACTGGCGATAAGCAAGCGGTCGTAGGCAAGACGTTGTCCCGTATTCAGGTGCACAGTTTTCGCTGCCGTGTCGAGCCCGACTACTTGTCCAGTTATGATCTTGGCATTCAAATCATGTAGGTGGCTATCAGGGCGAATAGCGAGGTTATCAAGCGCTACTCGACCGGTCAGATAATAGGGAAGTTGGACCCGCGAATATGGACGTGGGGATTCCTTAGTAATGACCTGCACTTGAGAAACAGTATCAATTTTTCGAAAAGCTTCCAGTGCACTCAATCCTGCAGCACTGTTACCGATGATAATAACTTTCATATCATCTTCTATTTAGTTATAACTACGTGCGGATTTTCTGTCAGTGATCGCTTCAAGGTATTACCATTGCCCCGTATTAAGGTTGCTCCCAAAACCTAGAAAATACCTATAAGGCAGCCTTTAATATTACGATAGAGTGTCGCTTCCTGAAAGTATGACGGTGTTGGGTAAGAAATCTTTCGCTGTCGAATTTTCATTGAATGCGCCAAACTTCACCAAACAATCCCATACAACTGATAATAGCCCCTGCCAGGTTTCCATGATTTCGTGAGATTAATCGGGGGCAGCAGTTTTAAGCACTGAGTTAAACACCATGTCAAAAGAATTTTTTTCGCCGGAAGAATTTGAAGATCGTCAGCGGAAAGTGCGTCAGGCGATGGAGGATGCAGGGATCGATTTATTGTTGGTTATTGCGCCGGTGCATATTAACTATCTGATCGGATCACCGGCCAAGGGATATCAGGAATTTCAGATTCTGTTCTTTCCGCTGGTACCGGGGCCGCTGACCATCCTCAGCCGGCTCCCCGAGGTGCCCCTGTTGAGGGCCGAGTCGCTGGCAGACGAGGTTCGTGGCTGGGGTGGGCGCGAGCCCGAGGATCCAATCCGGGTTGTTGCTGAGATATTGCGTGAAAAAAACTACCGGGGCCTTAGAGCGGGCCTGGAAGTGCCGGCCTACTACCTGCACCCACACGACCATGAAAGGCTTGTAGCGCTTCTCGGGGATGACCTGGTGATGGATGCCACCAGTCTTGTGGGCGACGTTAAACTGATTAAGTCACCGGCGGAATTAGATTATGTTCGCAAAGCCGCGGCGATCTGCGACCAGGCCATGGTGACATGCTGCTCGTCGATCGCCGCGGGCAAGACCGAACGTGCCGTCTCGGCCGATGTACACCATACCCTGATGGCTGCAGGCAGCGATATCCCTTCTAGCCCGATGAACTTTCTTAGCGGCTACCGCACCGCCTTTGCCCATGGTGAACCGAGTGATCGGGTCATTACGCCTGGCGATTTCATGCATATTCAGTTCGGCGCCCACTACCGCCGCTACTGTGTCACGATCGGCCGGCAACTGTGCCTTGCTGAGCCAACCCAGCGGATGCGCGATATCTATCAGGTGATCCGTGATGCGGGCGACGCCTGCATGGCACAAATGCGTGCCGGCATTCCTGCTGCTCAGCCGCACGAGGCCGCAAAAAAAATAATCGCCGATGCTGGCCTGGATGCTTACCGGTTACACATGACGGGCTATGCTGTTGGGGCCGCATTTCCGCCATCCTGGGTTGAGCCGCTGATCATGGACAGTGGCTCAGGTTACATACTGGAGGCAGGCATGGTGATCGCTGTCGAGCCTCCCGTATTCGGACTTGAGGAGGGACTTGGAGTCCGCCTGATCGATAACGTTCTGATCACGGATACGGGATGCGAGCCGCTGACTGCGACCACCCGCGACCTTATCGTCATTTAGGTCAAAGGCGGCGAATCATATAAAACTGATTTCTCAGATCTCAGAAACAAGCGCTCCCAGAGCTTGCAGCGTTAGAGTGATGCTCAGGCCTGACTGAGGTCGAAACCTAACCCCGGATCAGCCACGACCCACAAATGGCATTGTGGTTGCCATTACGTTCATGAACAGCACATTAGCATCCAGCGGCAGCTCGGCCATATGCAATACGCTGGTGGCGACGTGCGCCACATCCATCAGAGGTTCTGCCATGATGGTGCCGTTAGGCTGGCGTACACCCTCGCCCAGAGGTTTTGCCATCTCGGTAGATGCATTGCCAATATCGATCTGACCGCAGGCGATGTTATGCGGCCTTCCATCAAGGGCAATGCTGCGGGTCAGGCCCGACATCGCGTGCTTGCTGACAGTATAGGGGGTGCTGTTGACCCGAGGCATTGAAGCCGAGATCGAGCCATTGTTGATAATCCGCCCGCCCTTGGGGTCCTGGCTTTTCATCTGCCCAAAAGCCCGCCGGGCGCAAAGATAAGCGCCATGCACGTTGGTGTTCAGCACTGCCTGCCACTCGGCTAACGGCAACTCATCGATATCGACCGGCCGGGCACCGATGCCGGCATTGTTAAAAAGCACGTCAATGCGACCAAAGCGGCCGACTGTTGCATCGAACAGATCGTCGACATCTTCCTCACAGCCCACATCCGTCTGCTGGCACAGCGTGCTTTGCGAATCGGCGCCAGCCTCTGACACCGCGCTGTGCAGTAATTTCTCGCGCCGTCCGGCAAGCGCCACACAATAGCCGTGCTGCAAAAAAATTTGGGCGACGGCTTTACCTACCCCGGTACCCGCACCAGTCACGACAGCAACCTTTTGGCTTTCTTTCATTTTTATATCCTTAGAACGTTTTCGACGAGCCAAACCGGCAAGTCAGATAGTTAACTGAATCCGCACCCCAAGTCCCGTGCAGCGAATCCATCACGCGCATTCTGACAGCATGGGCGCGACACCCAACCGGGCAAGATACATCATTAAATGAATCCGCGTTTGCGAACTTTAACTTAGTCGTAACCTGCTCGCCATCGAACAACGTTTATACGTCTGCCCGCAGGCGGGCGGGTAAACCAATCCGCGCCCTTCTCAGATCGCGCCCGCATCATCTTTTGGATTTAGAATTGATCGGGTCAGAAAACAACTTGGCCGTGGTGCTGATACCTACGTTTGAAACATTGCCACCAGAAATTTAATTCTGGATCCATCGGAGCTTCTTATGACTGATTCAAGCCTCAACCTCGGATTTCCCGTCACTAACTGGTGTCCACCGCCATTTCCTTGTAGGGGACCTCTTGCAGGGTCCTACTGTCGGCTAGAGGCGCTTAATGCGAAGCATCACGCGTCGGAGTTGTTCGACGCCTTCGCCCAAGACGCAGATGGCCTGGACTGGGTCTATCTGGCGTACGGCCCTTTTGCTACGCCAAAGGCATTACAGTCATGGCTGGAAGAAATCAGTACACAATCGGATCCAATGTTCTATGCCGTCGTTGACCCTCAAGGCAAAGCCATGGGAGTATCCAGTTACCTTCGTATCGCGCCGGCCAGTGGCTCGATCGAAGTCGGGCATATTCATTTCTCACCTCGACTGCAAAAAACGCCAGCTGCCACGCAAGCCATGTACCTGATGATGAAACATGCTTTTGAGCTGGGGTACAGACGCTACGAATGGAAATGCGACGCCCTGAACGAACGGTCGCGTCGCGCTGCACGGCGCCTGGGTTTTTCGTTCGAAGGGATTTTTCGCCAGGCAATGGTTTATAAAGGGCGCAACCGTGATACCGCATGGTATGGGACTATTGACCTGGAATGGCCACAACTTAAAGTTGCATTTGAGGCCTGGCTTGACCCGGCTAATTTTGATAACAATGGTGTGCAGAGGAAATCTCTATCTGAACTGACTGCCCCGATCCTGGTGTCCGTTGACCCATGAACCAGAAACTTCCCACACAGGAATGGCGACGCATCAGCAATGGTTATGATGCCGTAGCGAGCCGATCGTGCTCTATCCATAGCGATTGCTACCTTGAGCCGCAGTTTTTGCAGATCGAGCAAGAACAGATATTCGCAAGAACCTGGCAGTTTCTTTGCCATGAAGAACAACTGCGTGAACCCGGCAGTTATGTCACTGCCGATATTCAGGGGCAAAGCATCGTCGCCATGCGTGATACGCAAGGTGAACTGCGCGCCTTTTATAACGTCTGCAAACACCGCGGCCATGAACTGCTGAGCGGTGCCGGCAAGGTGAAGGCCATAACCTGTCCTTACCATGCATGGGTCTACAACCTTGACGGCAGCCTGCGCCGGGCCAGACGCAGCGAATTGATTGAAAATTTCTGTGAGGCTGACATTCACCTGGACACTATCCGCGTGGAAACCTTCTGTCACCTGGTATTCGTGAATCTCGACAACGACTCGTCGGCGCTGGCCGATGTGTCCGAAAACCTCGCTAGCGAAGTCCTATCCTATGCGCCGGACCTGGCGGACCTGACCTTCGCCCATCGCCTGACTTACCGCATCCAGGCCAACTGGAAATCGGTAGTCGACAATTTTCTGGAATGCTATCACTGCCCGGTAGCCCACAAGGACTTTGTCTCGCTGGTCGAGATGGATACCTATAAAGTCACGACGCACGGCATTTACTCAAGTCATATGGCGCAGGCCGGGCGTACCGACAACCAGGCCTATAACATCTCGGGCGCCAGCGTCACCGACCATGCCGTATGGTACCTGTGGCCTAATACCACACTGATGCGATACCCCGGCCGAGGTAACTTTATGGTCTGGCGCTTCATTCCAGTTGGTCCGGAAGAAACTTACGAGGAATTCGATTTTTTCTTTGAAACCGCTCGGCCCGAACCTGCTGAACTCGAGGCCATTGCCTTCATCGACAATGTGCTACAACCTGAAGATATCAGCCTGGTAGAGAGCGTACAGCGGGGAATGCGCACCCCAGGCTTTACCCAGGGGCGCTACCTGGTTGACCCTGATGGCTCGGGCATGAGTGAGCACGGGGTGCATCACTTCCATGGCCTGATTCTGGATGCGTACCAGCGGGCATGCAGCCTATGAGCGCAAAGTCACCTGCTTCGCTCAGTGGACGGGTTGCCCTGGTGACCGGTGGCGTCGGGGGAATCGGCACCGCCATCTGTGAGCGCCTGTCAGCCGAGGGTGCAACCGTCTACGCCGCAGACATCAGCGGTGATCCTGGTTCAGTGCCCGCGCAGGTACTGCATGCTGAGTGTGACGTCAGCTCAGAAGCAAGCGTCACCAACGTGATGCAAAGGATCAACACCGAACAGAGCCGGCTCGATATTCTGGTGAACGCGGCCGGCATTGAGATCGAAAAAACAGTTGAAGAGACTTCGCTCGAAGAGTGGAACCGAATATTCGCCATTAACGTTACCGGAACGTTTTTGACCTGCAAGCATGGTCTTGTACTAATGCGCCAGGTGGGTGGAGGCTCAATCATCAACTTTGGCTCTTACGACGGCTTTATCGCAGACCCGGGGCTGGCTGCCTACTGCGCAACCAAGGGAGCCGTCCATGCCCTGACCCGAGCGCTGGCCTGCGATCATGGCCCCGATAACATCCGGGTAAACGCCATCTGTCCCGGGTACATCGATACCCCGATGCTGCAAAGTTTCTTTGGTTCCAGCGGTGATATCGACAGCCTGAAAAATGAAGTCCGCCGGGTGCACCCGATTGGCCGCTACGGCACACCCGAGGATGTGGCTAATCTGGTGAACTGGCTGGCTGGGGACGAGGCGCGCTATGCTTCGGGCCAGTTATGGGTGCTTGATGGCGGACTGACAGCCCAGGCTCAACAGATGCATCTTTAATTACCCATGGGCGGACAACTTAAAAACAAAACCGCTGTCATCACTGGTGGTAGCCGCGGAATCGGGCGATCCATGGTCGAACTTTTTGCCCGTGAAGGGGCACAGGTGCTGACCTGCAGCCGAAGCGAGCGCAAAGACCCATTACCTCAAGGTATTTCGTCACTTACAGCTGATGTCAGTCGCAGCGACGACGTAAAGAAGCTGGCGAGTGAGGCCGTTAGTCGCCTAGGCAAGATTGATATTCTTGTTAATAACGCAGGCGTGCAGGTAGAGAAAACTGTCGTTGACAGTACCGATGAGGATTTTGAAGCGCTGATGAGTGTAAATACCTGGGGCGTTTTTGCACTCTGCCGGGAATTTATTCCACTGATGGCCGGTAACGGCGGCGGGACCATTATTAACATCGGCTCTATCAGTGCCGATCATGCCGACCCATCGATGGCGCTGTACAACGCCTCCAAGGCCTTTGTTCACAGCTTGACCCGCTCAATCGCGGTCGATCATGGTCACCAGGGCATACGCTGCAACGCAATCTGCCCTGGCTGGATCATGACCGAGATGGCTGACGCTGCCTTTGATCTTGCAGATGACCCCGATGCGGCCAGGGCTGATGCCCTGGCTCGCCACGCGGCCGGGCGTTTTGGCCAGCCCAAGGATATAGCGCAAGCCGCCCTGTGGCTTGCCTCCGATGGCGCAAGCTTCATAACCGGGCAGACGCTGACCATCGACGGCGGCCTGATCGCAGCCTCACCCCTGCGTCCGGGGTTTTTCTAGCAGGCAAACCATCTGCCACGTCCTCTGCTCATTGGCGACATATAAGCCAGCACTCAGCCTTGATGAATTCAGTTAATCGGCCAGGCCTTTAGCCGCCTGACGGACTCCATCGGTTAACTGCTGCCTGGGCGACGCTTTTGCCCCACTCCTGCAGAAAATGCCCACCATCTTTTACCTCAAACGGGTCAGGACAACCGCGGATAGTTTTTTGCAAACCCATCATTGCCGGTGGCGGGATAACCGGATCGGTCATACCGATCGCCATAAAGGTTTTACCGGTCCATTGCTGTGACAGCCAGTCACGGGCATCGCGTGACAACGCGGCGCCGGGTGCATCTGGATGATCAGGCACCAGTTCCGGAAAGGCCCGGGCCCCTGCTTTGTAGGTGGCATCCGGGAAAGGCGCATCGTAGGCTGCTTTTTCCGCATCACTAAGATGCGGGCAGGCCCGACCCAGCAATCGGCCTGCCGACATATCGGGATTGTCCCGACACCATTGACGCCAGGCGAGAAAACCATCTCCCAAGGGCTTGTCCCCCGTGCCCAGAACAGTATTCATCAACAGCAATCGCGAGAAGCGCAATGGGGGCTCCATCGGCAACGTCAAACCCAGTATGCCACCCCAATCCTGGCCGACCAGCGTGAGGTTTGTTAGTTTCAGTCGTGCAAGGAAGGCCAATAACATATTGCGGTGAAAATCAAAGGTATACACCGCCTGCTCTGTGGGCTTGTCTGAACGGCCAAAACCAAACAGGTCCGGAACGATTACCCGGGCGTCCGATTCAAGAAAAACTGGGATCATCCGGCGAAACAGAAATCCCCAGGTGGGCTGACCATGCACGCACAAAAATGTCTGACTGGCATCACTAGGGCCCAGATCAAGATAATGGCAACGCAACCCTTCATAACCGGCGAGGTCATCAAGATAGTTAGGCAGGTAGGAGAAATCCGGCAATTGTGTGAAACGTTCTTGCGGCGTTCTTAAGGTGTCTTTCACTGGAGTTTTCCTCAATTACGCATCAGGCCATTGGTGACAACTCACTGTCTTTGACAATGCACCTATTACGCCTGGTTAAGGCTTGTGTCGGAGTACTTGGCATTACAATATAACCTGTTACTTCAAGGAACCCTTTATGTCCAAACACAACGCCCTGACGACTTTCGGCCGGACCGGCAATCCCATGTTCCGCGGTGAGGCGTTCAAACCAGACGCCACCTTTGCCGACTCAGCAACAGACGGCCGGATGACGCTCGCGGGAACTGTCAACAAGACAGGTATTCTGCTGGTGCTCTGCTTCATCACTGCTTCTTTTACCTGGAATATTTTTTTCCGCAGTGGAGATCCCGCCGCAGTCACCGGTTTGCTGTGGATCGGGCTGATCGGCGGTCTGGTGCTGGCTTTGATTACGATCTTCAAGCGCCAGTGGGCAGGGATCACGGCACCGCTGTATGCATTGGCAGAAGGCCTCGCTCTAGGTGGGATTTCGGCAATGTTCGAAGCGCAGTATCCCGGCATCGTGATACAGGCGATGGGCCTGACCTTTGGCACGCTGGGGATATTGCTGCTTGCCTACAAGAGTGGGTTGATCAAACCGACCGAAAACTTCCGGCTGATGATCGTTGCCGCCACCGGCGGTATTGCCCTTTTATACCTGGTCAGTTTTGTTATGGGTTTTTTCGGGTCCAGTATCGGCTTTATTCACAGCAACGGTCTATTTGGTATCGGCTTCAGTCTTTTTGTGGTGGCCATCGCTGCGCTTAGTCTGGTGCTGGATTTTGACTTCATAGAGGAAGCCGCCGAGCGCGGTGCGCCCAAATACCTCGAGTGGTATGGCGCCTTCAGTTTGATGGTGACTCTGATCTGGTTGTATCTTGAGATACTTCGGCTGCTGGCCAAACTGCGCAGCCGCAACTGATGGGCTGGAACGAGATCATATTTGGCGGCCTGATTGTCATTGGGCTTGGCGCCTTTTTCTTTTTCGGACGTTTTCGTGCCGGCAAGACACAACGCGATCGCTCGGACAAAATCCGCTGGCGCAAATCCTAGTCACACTAGTATGACAATACCCGCCGCCGCACTTGCGGGTGAAGTTTTCTCTATGGGTTCACGGACGACTGAAAGAAACGCCACATCACATCCATTGGGGCGGTGCCTCCCACGCCAGGTTCGTCGCCTCCCATCCACTCACGCCCAGCACGTTCATGTGTCGCGCCTGGCGTTATTTTCGGCTTGTCCGGCCGGGTTTCTGATTCACTGATACCCAGATCGTCTCCTGGCGCGCCCCCATCCCATAGGCAGATTGCGAGTTTGCGGCAGACCTTTCCCTGGGCATCCTTGGTGAAACAGCGCAACATCTTCTGCCCTGAGCCCTCAAGCTCAAAAAGCCGGCGATACCCTTCGGGCACAATGCCGCCGACATCCGGCATGCCATATCGATCACCCATATCGGTTGGCGCAAAGCCACAATCAAGATAACCGTCGTTATCGGTTACATATTTAGCGAACACCTGCAGCACTGATGGATAAAGCCACACGGAATTCCATCCGCCTCCTGCGTTGCCGGGGTGGTCGGCGTAAGTTCGGCCATCGTAGGGTTCAAACCGGTCGAAGATTTCATTGGCGTGCAGAATCCACGGTGAATTCCCCTCCGGCGGGGCATGGATCCACTTAAGGTGATCGTTGCGTCCTGCTTGATCTACCCCGCCCACAGGGACTAGGGCCTTGAATACGCCGGATGTCTCTGGATGCCTGGAAAGCAGATAGGACATTAGACCGCCATTTGAGAACCCAGTTGCAAATATCTGCTCCGGATCCACACAATAGTGATCCATGGTCCACTGAATAATCGCCAGGGTAAAATCAATCTCTCGCTGGGTTGAGATCTCGTCGTCTTCGCTGTTGGAGCCACACCAGTCACACGGAATACCATCCACCAGCAAACATCCGTCGTCGACAGCCTGACAGGAAGGAACTGCCCAATTCTGGCGGGTCCGACTGCGGCGCTTTTTCAATGCCCCCCAATTGAAATAATTGGTTTCCGTCATATCGCCTGTTGGATAGAGACTGATGAAGCCGACCGCTTCACCTTTTGGCTCAAGTCTGCGCTTCCAGCTATGCTTGCTCGTGCCGCTCTCCCCATACCCGTGATACCCCACCACGATGGGACACGGTGTGCAATTACCGCCATCACACCGGCACTTGTCGGGCACGGTCAGTTCCAGTTTTCTCTGGCCGTAATCATTACCATCCCCGATATCGAACGGAAACGGTGGCTCAATGCCAGAATCCCCCGTTGTACATCCCAAAGATTGATCCTGTTTCTGCGCAAACGATGGTTCGCCGCCAAGGAACAACACAACAAGGCACATCCCCAGAGTTAGAAATCTGGCAAGATGCTTGGGTAGGAAATTGCTCAAGTCGAATCCAGTTTTAAGGGAACCGAAATCCTTCTCTGGCCGATGTACACGACCCCACCACCACTCTAACAGAGAGGCTCACTAACAACTCGAATCGTTCTGAACCCCGTCGGGCATGACAGTTTTGCACAATATCGCGCCCGAAAGATTGGCCCCGGAAATATTTGCCCCCAAAAGATTGGCGCCGGAAAGGTCCGCACTCCACAACATCGCCCCAGTCAAAACCGAATTGGTAAATCTTGCCAGCGCCAGGTTAGCTCCACCGAGGTTTGCTCTGGTGAGATTCGCACCAGTTAAGTTTGCCCCTCGCAGGTTTGCCTCCATCAGATTTGTGCGCACCAGATTAGATTGACTGAGGTTCGCATCCTCAAGCTTTACCCGCATCAGATTGGCTCTGATCAGAGTGACTCTGCGAAGGTCTGCCCCACTAAGATTGGAGAGGAACAGATCAGCATCCGTTAAATCTGAATCCGAAAGATTAATTTGGCGCAGATTCCCCCACTTCATCGTCACGCCGCGAAGGTCTGCTCCTGCGAGATTGGCGCCAGTTAAGGTCACATGGTTTGCAAAAGCGCCGTACAGGTTGGCTCCTGCCAAATTTGTGGCTGCAAGATTCGACGAATTCAACCGAGCCCACTTGAGATTCACTCCGGCAAGATGCTTGTCATGAAAATCAACCCTCGTAAGATCGCACTTGATGCACGCATTGGCTTTTAACGCCTTGCCTGCATCAGCTGGGGAGAAAGCATAAGCAACCCACGTGGCTCCCATCGCCAACAGGAACAACCACTGCACCCTTAAGGGAGCTCGTATTCTGGATAAGCTCTTGGCAGCCATAATATTTTTGGATTTAGGGTGTTTTCAAAATGCCCTGCCACTGTTGATAATCCGAATCTGTCTTTAGTGTGAGTAACTTCGCAGCCTCGATCAACCTTAGCCTGATAGTCCCAGTATGAGACTGGAAAATCCGGATCTCAAAAGAAGTTACTGAGCTTGATCTGCCGGTCGGGCTTTAGCAGCGCTAGTACAATCAAACGAGAAAGAATAGCCGGTGCGGCACATCTTACCCCCGACCCCCACATACTGCGGGGGAAAATAAACCATTCCCTGGCCAGCCTTGGAGCAATAGCCAAAAAAAAGCCCCTGAGTTTCAGGGGCTTTTGCAGTTAAGGTATCCGGCTAAGGCAACCAGGACCTCCAGACATCCGGGTTAGCATCCATCCATTTTCGCACTGCGTCTTCGACTGTCATCTTCTCGACATCCACGTCAAAGATCATCGGCGCCTGCTGAGCGTTCGATAGTTTCATGTTCTTTAGCATGGTGATGACGTCCGGGTGCTTTTTCGCAAAATCCGGATTCGCCGCCTGGAAGGTCACATCCTTAGGCCAACCACAGGCTGGCCAGCAGCTGCCGTCTTCATTCTTTGGTATGCCAATACCGACCAGATCATAGGCTGCGAATATCCACAATGGTTCCCAAGCGTACACTAGTATCGGATCACCTCGCTTAAAAGCGGCCGTAAGTTCCGCCCATTGCGCAGTGTCTGTGCCGAGTTCGACAGCCTCAAAATTTACACCGTTGAGGTCGAGTCTCTTCTGATCATCACAACCCCACCCGGCGACCGGGCAACCCACAAGCCGCCCTTTTGGAGCAGTTTCAGGCGCCGCAAAGACATCGGCATACTGGTTGAGCTTCTCCAGTCCACAGTTGCTACATTCACCTCTGGCGTGCATGCAAAGATCTGGTGTTGTCGCCTCGATGCCGCGCGAGCTATCGCCCTCACACATGTAACGCGGAATGTAGTAGTCACTAGCACCAACCACACCCGATTCGGTGACGTAAATGACAGAGCCGTCGCCACCGTATTCGGCAAAATACTTAGCCTTGGCATCCGCGTTGTAACTGGGCCACGTCTCCAAGGCGATGTCCAGGTCACCAGCGGCCATTGCTTCCCAGCCTGCCGTGCCGGCCATGAAGATCTGCTTGACTTTGTAGTCCATTTCTTCTTCTAGGATGATCTGGGAAAGCTTTCCGAAAACAAGGTTGCCGGTCCAGTCGCCTTCCCAGATCTTAACAACGCCCTTGGCTGCATAGGATGTGGCCGGGATGAATGCCATTCCCAGAGCAACTACAAGGGCCACTGTGAATTTCCGTAAAATCTTACAATTGTTCATTGATTACCTCCGTTGGTGTTGAATCAGGCTTATTTGATGCCTGTAAACCGCTTTGTCTCAAAAAGTATAGTTTAAAAAGGTTTCTTTGGGGAAGGGTAAGTCAAAGGATCTTCAGGACCCGCCAATAATTGCAATTCAAAGAGAATTATCAATCGGAGTTTCTGGCCCTGGATGCGTTGCAGTAGGTTTGCCTAATGTGCTCCGATATTGAGTCCTAATGCTTTTTGTTGGCGCGTGCTAAGAGCCTGCGTCAGTCGATCAAGGACGACCGCAAAAAACACGATGCCCAGGCCGGCTTGCAGGCTCTGGCCCGTATTGGCCTGGGAGAGTCCGACAAAGACTTCCCGTCCAATGCCACCACCGCCAATCAACGGGGTTATTATCAGCATAGCTAGCGCCATCATCATGGATTGATTAACGCCCATCATAATTGAAGGCAACGCAAGCGGTATTTTCACTTTCAATAGCGTTTGAGAGAATGTCGACCCAAACGACGTTGCTGCCTCTATAGCCTCAGTCGATACCTCGCGGATCCCCAGGTTAGTTAGTCTTATAACCGGAGGCAGTGCGTAGATCATGATAGCGATCACTGCCGAGACCACATTACCTCCAAAGAACATCAGCACCGGTATGAGATAGCAAAACGCGGGTAGTGTCTGCATCGCATCTAATACCGGTCGGATGATGGCCTCGAAAGTATTGTTTACAGCGGCAAGTATGCCCAGCGGTATCCCGATTATCATACACAGAACAACAGATACTAGTATCTGTGCCATTGAGAACATCCCTATCGACCATAAACCTGTCGCGCCGATAAACAGCAAGCCAAATACACACACGATTGCGGTACTTCTGTTACAGGCTAACCAGACACAAGCGCTGAGCAAGCCAATCACATACCACCAGGGCAAGCCGACCAGAAATTCTGCGAGCGGATCCAACATCCAGTTGAAAACAAAACCACGAAACCATGTCGTGATGCCAATAAACAGTGTACTCGTTGTGAGTACTTCCAACGCCGCATCGGCTGGCTTCTGGATTGAAAATTCCCAACTGGAGGGGTAGTTGCCAAATCCGGTGCCGTGGGCGTCGAAAAGATAGGCCAGTGTAAGAAGGGTCACTGAGGTCAGGAAATACCCGTTGGCGATGACCAGTCGATGGAATCCACTGCTGAATCTGATACCTAACGGGCGTGTAATGGTTTGAGCAAGACCCGCCAGAACTTTCGAATACAGACCACTAATCGCGCCGCATATTACATAGACGAGTGTGAGAACTTGCTCAAAGGTCTCGGCCCAGGGTTGTCCCTGAAGTCGGCTAGGGAGCAGCTTGAACCCTTTGTTTGGATCGTTGCCCTGTTGCCGTAGGCTTGCAGCGGTAGTGATCCGGTCGAACATGATCGCCATGAGGAGGATCGCGATACCCGCTTCTAAACCCTGACCAAATCTGAGTCGCCGGAGACCAACATAAACCTCATAGCCCAGTCCTCCGGCGCCTATATAGGCAGCAAGAACCACCAAGGCCAGCCCCATCATAATCGTTTGGTTGATGCCCATTGCGATTGATGGCAGTGCCAGAGGGAGTTTTACCTTGAACAGCAGCTGCCTGTTCGTAGAACCAAAAGAGCGTGCTGCCTCGATCGTTTCGTGGGGCACCTGGCGAATCCCCAAGTTGGTTAACCGTGCGACGGGGGGTAGCGCGTAGACTACGATCGCGAGGACAGAGGGTGGGGAACCAATTCCAAAAAAGAATATTGCAGGCAGTAAATAGACAAAGCCAGGTAGTGTCTGCATGGTATCTAGAATGGGTCGGATTCCAGCTTCAAATCGATCGTTTTGAGACGCGAAAATTCCGAGCACGATTCCGAGTACGGATGCGAGCAGCACAGATACAAACATCACGCTGAGAGTTGACATCGCAGCATCCCACAGATCCAGACTGGCCCAGGCCATGGTCGACAAAGAGCAGACTAAGGCAAGGCGTAGGCCGCCGAACCTAAAAGCGATTAGACCGATGCCGAGTACAATCACAGGCCAGGCTGTCAACACCAAAAACGTCTCGACCGCGTCAATTAAATTGCGAATGACATCTGCAAATGCCCGAGTCGCCCACTGGTAGTTTTCCTTTAGCCAGGCTTGTCCGCTATTGATCCAGTCAGCAAATGGGAAGGTATCAACAATTTGTTGTGGAAATTTTTGCTCGTCCGGTGTGAACTGCGCTATTAAGATTGAAACAGCAATGACGGCTGTACTTATACCGATGGGCTTAATCAGGTTCCGTTGTTGGCCAGAGAGTTTCATTATTTGTTGGTGATGTGAACAGCTTGAGTCGTTCGTCTAATCTGCTATAGCCTAACTGCCTTCGATTGCCAGTAGTATCGCGCGATGGTCAACTGCACCCAGCAGTTTGTTATCGGAATCGACCACAGGAATCGGATGGTTGAGACGGGTTGCGGTGGCAATCAGTGTTTCGATCAGAGCATCCGGTGATACGGCAGTTTGTTTGTTAATGAGCTGGCTCATGGGAGAACCGAACTTCGAGTCAGCCATGGCTTGTTCACGAGTTAAGGTGCCCTGATAGCTTTTATTCGAGTCGACAATAAAAGCGGCTTGAGTCTGGTGTCTATCCATCATTGCCAAGGCGTCTGATACGGTTTCATTTTCACTACAGCAACAACAATCGTTGTTCATAATGGAATTGACGGTCAGGACCTTATGGCGGGGTACATCTTCAGAGAAATCCCGCACATAGTCATCCACAGGATTAGCCACAATTTCTTCCGGTGTGCCAATCTGGACAAACTCACCATCCTTCATGATCGCGATGTGGTCACCCATTTTGATGGCTTCCAGAAAATCGTGCGTAATGAACACCATCGTTTTGCGGACCACCGACTGAAGTCGAAGCAGTTCATCCTGCATCTCGCGTCGGATCAGTGGATCGAGCGCGCTAAAGGGCTCGTCAAACAACATGATTTCCGGATCGACTGCCAGTGCCCGTGCGAGACCAACCCGCTGCTGCATACCACCTGATAGCTCACGAGGATAATTATCACCCCAACCGCTCAGGCCAACAGATTCCAATACTTCCCCGGCTTTCTCGAGACGCTCATCCCGAGGCATACCCCGTACCTCAAGGCCGTAGGCAATATTTTCGATGACACGGCGATGAGGGAGCAGGCCGAAGTGTTGGAACACCATACTCAATTTATGTCGACGCAGTTCGATCAGGTCTTTTTCGGGCATGGTCACCGTATCTATCCCATCGACTAAAACTTCACCGCGCGTGGGCTCGATCAAACGAGAGATACATCGAACTAGTGTTGATTTACCACTGCCAGAGAGTCCCATCACCACAAATGTTTCACCGCGTTCGACTTGAAACGAGACGTTCTTGACCGCGATAACGTGTCCGGTCTTTTCCTGCACCTCGGCTCGCGACCAGGTAGGATCGACCTCCTTCAGGATATTTGTGGAATTAGCCCCAAAAATTTTCCAAAGACCCTTGCAGACGATCGGTGTACTCAGTGGTTTTTCTTTACTCATAGTCACAACCTAAAGTGATAAATCAGACAGATTTTCCCGTATGACCCTCACAAGTCCTACAGTCCGACCAGTTCCTGTGCCATCTCGACAATGGCTCGACTGTAAGAATCATCTGAGGCACTTTCGTTTTCCAACACACTAAAAAATGCAACGGCCGTCGCGTTATCGGGATTTACCATCAGCAACTGCCCTCCCCAGCCACTGTGCCCGATCCATTGTCCGTTGGTCTTGAGCTGATTGCCGTAGTGTATGTAATTGTCGGGCGGGGCGAAAGTCGGGCCGGTACATTGCCTCGTCGCCTCCATCAACTGATGACTGCCGACCGTTTCTTTCGAGATCCCCTGGCCCTTTCTGGCAAAGATCAGACCATAACGGGCAAGATCCCGGGCCGTCATGCACGCGCCTCCGTTGGTATTGGGGACACCGTCACAGTCTGTAGACATGTAAAAAGTATGTTCCAGCCCTGCGGCTTCGACTATTTCGAGCAACATCGCTTTTAATGATTTCTTGCTGGCCCGCTCTACAATCCAGGCCAGTACATCTGTATTGGCCGATTTGTAATTGACCAGACCGGACGAGTTGGCAAGATCGCCACTTTTAATAGTGCAAAGAAAATCCCGGTTGCAGATATCATCCTCTCCAGACGGCGGAAGCCGCCAGCCCATAGCTGCATTATGCGCAAGCGCCATGGTAGAACTGTCTGCGTAGTCCTCTGAGTATTCATTAAGTATGTTCATATCCAGTACATCCTGGATTCGTGCGCCGGCATAGCCCGAGCCAATCTCAGGCAAGTAATCTGCAACGGTCTTCTCTACGTCAATCAGGTCTTGATCAATACACGCGCCCACCATCAGATGCGTGAAAGTCTTGGTAATCGACATAATCGAGTGCGGCTGATCGGCGGCAAAATCACTTGCATAGCGCTCATACAAAAGCTCATTGTCCCGGACAACGATAAGAGCAGAAAACGCCGGATGACTTGTGAGATCCCTGACTGAGGCCAACTTGGCAATTGCTGACTCAGGCGTGCTTGTGAGCTTTAAGACTCGCGACGAACGAAAACTACAGGCATAACGGACGATCTGATGCAGATGGTGGAATCCATAGCGCCGGTAAGGCGGCGTATTCCAATGCTCAAGATAATCATTGACCAGCGATAAATCTTGATTTGCCTCGGTTTCGTTCAATGCTGCGCGCTCTATTCCCGGATCAGGTGTAAACACCGAGGGTAGCGTTACATGTTTGTGCCTAAAAAGCGAGCACTTGCTTTCTTGTTGCAAGGATTGGCAATATCAGTAAGTCCAACCTCATCACCAGATCTTCTCCTAAACCCAGGCAAACGGATCAAGACCGGATGACCAGTCCGGGCACCTGCCCAGTCAGCTACACCCTCTATCTGATTACAACAAAGCAGGCTCTTCGTCATATACGTCGTTTCACAGGTTATGCGCTAACCTATCTCCATGGACAAAAATCTGTTTCCCCGTAGGGCTCGCACGAGTCTTCGCACTTTTCCTCACATCATGCTCTAACTTTGATGTCAGTGGAAATGTAACTATGGCAAAGAAGTTTGAGGTCTCATCAGTTCATCAACCCTTTTCCTGGGAAATCATTGTTGATCCTTTTCGGTTGATAGTGGTATAAGTAGTCGACTCGCTGTGTCACCCTTTTTTAGTGAGACAACGAGACCGGGGGAAACAGTATCAAGAACAGCTGTCACATAAATGACTCTGTCGCCAGCAGATAGTAATAGATGTAGCCGGTGTAGTGCTGAGGTATCGGGCTGCAATAATTAAACTGGCGCGCTGTCACGCCAAAGGAGAACAACCGGGGAAATGGATATCACTCGCGTCGTGACCGATGCATGGCACCTCGCAATACCATTACCACGTATAGCGTCTCTCCAGCCGGCATGCTACACCCATGTGACACGTGGGTTTCTGCTGTCGGAACAGTTTCACACTGAGTCCCAGAACAAACTTAGGAACCCGGTTTAATGCACGCATTAAAACGATACGTCCAGATAATCGACGCCGTGAACTACCGGGTCGGACGGGTCATGATGTATGGCATCTTCGTTATGGTCGGCATTCTGCTGTGGTCGTCTGTATCAAAGACCTTCTTCTTGCCCTCCATGTGGACCTTGGAGGTGGCTCAGTTCGCGATGGTGGCTTATTACATTCTGGGCGGGCCGTATTCGATCCAGCTTGGCTCCAACGTACGCATGGATCTTTTTTACGGCAACTGGTCGCCACATAAAAAGGCCTGGTTTGACGTCTTTACTATTCTCTTTCTGATGTTCTTTCTCGGTGTGTTGCTTTACGGGGCGGTGGAGAGCACCAGCTACTCGCTGCGCTATTCCGAACGCAGTCCCACCGCCTGGCGCCCGTACCTGTGGCCCATCAAAATCGCTATGTGTGTTGGCTTTGTGCTGATGCTGCTGCAGGCCATATCAGAACTAATCAAAGACATTGCCCGCATCCGGGGCGAGGAATTGTGATGTCGCATGAACTGATCGCAATTCTGATGTTCTCAACCATGATGCTGATGCTTATGACGGGGCAACGGGTCTTCGGTGCGATCGGCGCCGTGGCCGCGATCGCCGCGTTATCCCTATGGGGAGTCGGTGGATCTGATATCCCTTTCTCCTCTGCCATGAAGCTGATGAAATGGTACCCGTTGCTAACCCTGCCGATGTTTATTTTCATGGGGTATATATTGTCTGAATCTCGCATTGCCGATGATCTTTACAAGATGTTTCATGTCTGGATGGGGCCGATCAACGGTGGGCTGGCTATCGGCACCATCGGCCTGATGGTGCTCGTCTCGGCTATGAATGGATTGTCAGTTGCCGGCATGGCCATCGGCGCAACGATTGCCTTGCCGGAGCTGCTTCGCCGGGGCTATGATAAGCGCATGGTTACAGGAGTGATCCAGGCGGGCTCGTCACTGGGCATTCTAGTGCCACCGTCTGTGGTTCTGGTGCTATATGCCATGATCGCAAGACAACCGGTGGGGCAACTCTGGCTGGCTGGCGTCTTTCCGGGCCTGATGATGGCGGCCATGTTCATTCTCTACATCATGATCCGCTGTCGCCTGCAACCCTCGCTGGGCCCGGCACTCGACAAAAAAGAGCGGGATGTCCCGCTGTCTGAAAAACTGCGCCTGCTGCGTGCTGGCATTCTGCCGATCGTGATTTTTGCGGCAATGATGGTGCCCTTTGTTAACGGCTGGACCAGCCTGGTTGAAAGCTCTGCGATTGGCGCCATGACCGCATTTTTGGCCGCGATTCTCAAAGGACGCATGAACCGCCAGGTCTTCGAAGTGTCGGTGCGTCAGACGCTGGCGATCTCATGCATGTTCATGTGGATCATTCTCGCCGCGCTTGCCTTCGGGGCTATATTTGACGGTTTGGGCGCGGTGCGCGCCATCGACCAACTGTTTACCGAACAACTGGGGCTTAACCCCTGGGTCATACTGATTCTGATGCAGCTCTCTTTTTTACTGATGGGCACCTTTCTTGACGATACAGCCATGCTGGTCATTGTCGCGCCGCTGTATGTGCCACTGGTCAATGCACTGGGCTTTGATCTCATCTGGTACGGCGTGCTCTATACCATTACCACACAAATTGCCTATATGACGCCGCCGTTCGGCTACAACCTCTTTTTGATGCGGGCCATGGCACCACCGGAGATCAGCCTGAGTGATATCTACCGGTCAATCGGCCCCTTTGTTGGCGTGATGATTCTGGCGCTGATCGTGGTAATGGCTTTCCCCCAGATAACGCTCTGGCTGCCCAACACCGTTTATGGACGCTAACTTCAGATTTGCTATTACCGCATACTTCTGCCCAATAACTCGGGTCTTTTCCCGAACAACACCAAATAAGGAGACTACTATGACATCAAGACGTCAATTCCTCACCACCGCCAGCATCGCTGGTACGGCCGCGCTGGCCGCACCAGCAGTACATGCCGGGTCAAAATCAACAATCAAGTGGCGCCTGCAGACTTACGCCGGTCCGGCACTGGCCGAGCATGTCATTAAACCCGCGATCGACAGTTTTAACAAAGTTGCCGGCGCTGATATGCAGATTGAGCTGTTCTTTGCCGATCAGCTGGTACCCACGGGCGAACTTTTCCGCGCTATGCAAAAAGGCACAATCGATGCCGTGCAATCCGACGACGACTCGATGGCCTCACCCACCGAAGTCACAGTCTTTGGCGGTTACTTCCCCTTTGCCAGCCGCTACTCACTGGATGTACCGGTTCTGTTCAACCAGTACGGTCTCAACGAAATCTGGGATGCGGAATACTCCAAGGTTGGCGTCAAACACCTGTCGGCTGGGGCATGGGACCCGTGCCACTTTGCGACTAAGGACCCAATCCACAGCCTCGCCGATCTCAAGGGCAAGCGAGTCTTCACCTTCCCCACGGCCGGGCGTTTTCTTGCCCAGTTTGGCGTTGTTCCGGTCACCCTACCATGGGAAGACATCGAAGTCGCTGTGCAAACCGGCGAGCTGGACGGCATTGCCTGGTCCGGTATTACCGAGGATTACACGGTCGGCTGGGCAGATGTCACCGACTACTTCCTGACCAACAACATCTCAGGTGCCTGGGCTGGATCATTCTTTGCCAACATGGATCGATACAACGAGCTGCCCGATAACCTCAAAGAGTTGCTGAAGCTGACCATGGACAGCTCGCACTACTACCGTCAATGGTGGTACTGGGGTGGTGAGGCACATCTGCGCACCCAGGGCACGAAAATGAAGCTGACCTCTATTCCCGACGATGAGTGGGCCCAGGTTGAAGCTGCCGCCGTCAAGTTCTGGGATGAAGTTGCCGCCGAATCCGAAACCAAAGCAAAAGTGGTCCAGATATTCAAAAACTATAATTCTGCGATGGAAAAAGCCGGACGGCCCTACCGTTACAGCTAACAGCCATCAGCGGGGGCGCTGTTACCAGCCCCCGGTACCGGTGCTTGATATGTGCCGGATTGAGAACCTCGCGAAAGCGGGGTTTTTCTTTGGCGCCCCTGTTATGCCGACTACAACAGTGTTGATTGCAACGCAGCCACGACAGTGCTGGTCTGAACATAACCGGTGTAACGCAATTAACGACTGGCCCCCGTCAGCCGGCCTTGTCTCTTCGCTTATTAACGGACAGCAGATAAAGGAATTTGAGCTGACTGGGTAAGATAGGCGCAGAAATCAACTTCTCTATATGCAGTCAGATTTTCTGAATTACTGCCGTTTCAGAAAATCCTGTATGGTTGCTGCTACGTTTTCTACACGCCCCTAATGGCTCTACCATGCTCAGATCAGGTACTTGAAGACTTGCGTTGACTCTTTTACTGTTGTTAGGCGTCAGTGCAAATGCCATTGCGACTCACGAGATGTGGGTTCAGCATACCTATCCCCAGGACCAGGACAAATGGTGGTGGGATGATGATTGGTGGGAGCTTGGCTTGTTACCAGTGCCCTGCAACCATCAGGTCGTAGTCGAGGAGGCTTCCTATGACAGTGGTGCCGATGAGATCCCAGTTACCATCTATCGACCTGCTGGACCTGGGCCTTATCCTGGCGTCTTGTTCCAGCATGGTCGACGCGGCCTGGATGATTTAACTGGACTGCACCCCAGAAGGCTTGCAGCACGAGGCTTCGTGGTGGTCGCGCCGGATATCTGGGGTGGGCGCTTTATGAATACCTACCCGATCGGACATGATTACACCGTCGAGAAGGACGTGGCCAGGGGTATTGAATTCCTCATGCGTCTTTCGGGCCTGGCGGGTGATCGCGTCTGTGTTGTGTCCCACACCCGAGGTGGTTACATGACCTTGAAAGCCCTGGTGAACGAGAACATGCAGGAAAAGGGTGTCGCCTGTTACGTGTCCTATTACCCCCACTTTCAGGACCCAAACCTTCCAGAACCTGCGCAGATTTATGGGTACGAGCCGGCTGTAGAAAAACTGATGGTACCGGCGCTGATATTTTTTGGTGAACACGAACAATACCAGCGCTATCGGCCGATTCTGGAGGTTGCCAAGTTCATGGCACGCGAAGGGCGGGATTTCCGGGTGATTGTTTATCCCGGGGTTGGCCGGGGCTTTGATTTCAGGCCACCCAATGTGCGGGTCTTCGCCGATGACCTGGCGGCAAAAGATGCAATGATGCGTACGGCCACATTCATTCGCCATCATCTATTGGCGCAGTGAGTTGTGCCTAAAAGGGCAGGTGCTATCCGCTTGTGCGCATACTCTTGGCTGCGCAGACAAACTGGCTCGCGGGATTAGAGTTGCTCGTCAACCCAGGCAAAAGGATCAACGAGCCGTCCTTCTCCCGCCAGATACCGCTCGATAATCTCGTGCATTTTTTGCTTTCCAAAAGAGTCGAAGTGACCGCCGTGCACGGTACTGATGGGTAACTCTTTTAGCCTTTGCAGGCTTTGCCGATAATCTTGCCTGTTTGAATGATAAACGGTATCAAAGAGGTCGCCATCATATATGGTATCCCCGCTGAAAAGGAGGCCGCTCTCTTTTTCGTAAAGGGCGATCGAATCTGGCGAATGACCGGGAAGATAAAAGACCTGGAAAGTTCGATTACCCAGATCAACAATATCTCCTTCATCCAGATAACCTGTTAACGGTGCGGGCTCAATCATGTACGATTCAAAAGTAAAACCCGTGTGAGGCAAAGCATTGAAGGTTTCTGCCCGGACAAACGCTGCTCCCCCGGTTTGGCTAAAAGATGGCATAGGGTCATGATAGACATCGCTACAGGCCCGGTGCCCCAACCGGTGCTCAAATTCATGGGCACCGCCCATATGATCAAAATGGCAATGGGTCATCACCGCGGTCACCGGTAGTTCTGACAAGTCCAAAAGCATCGGAGTCAGAGGCGACAGGCCCATCCCTGAATCGATCACAAGATTTCTATCCCGGCCCTGGATAAACCAGATATTGCATCGCAACCAGTCGGCGACGTATTTCTCCCGAAGGAGTGAAACGCCATCAGATACATGGCGGATCTCAAACCAGTCTTTCGCCGCTACCGGCACCGTGACCTTCAAGCTTTAGTCCTTGGGTTCATTTCATCAAAAAATGCACTTATCTCTTTTGTCCGGTGAATTGAAATCCGACTTGGGAGATTTCCCACACCAGATCGGAGGTGGCAAATCTAGAATCTCGCCGAACCTACATGTTCAAAAACGACATTGGGTCTTCTATCTTGACAATGATATAGATATAACTCCCTGTAGGGGAATAAACGACAATGCACCATGCTTTCATCGGATAACCAAAGCGGCAATCTGGTCACCGTGGATGATGAGCGTGCAAAATTTTCCCTGATCCGCGAGGTTGCAGAGGAAATCTGGGGTTGAGCGTCACCGGCCACCGAGCGTTTAAGGCGTGAGATAAGCAGGCGGCTTCATAACAGCCCTCTGTATTGCTCAGGCCTGCGTGCTCCTTGGAGGATGGGTGCGGCGAATGATCGGGGATAGCACCTGATTGGACACGTGAAAATCCCACACTGCTACGGTGCCATTGTCAGCAAACGCCGCGACCAGTTCTGGGATATCGGCAAGATCAGTGACTTTCTTTCCATCGACCCCGAATCCGCGAGCGATCGCCGCGAAATCACTGTGCTCAAACACTGCACCATCGAGAGGAAAACCTTGTGAACGCAATTTATGCACCTCCGAGCCATAGCCACCGTCGTTCATCACGACGATCAGGATATTCATCCCGTGACGCTTCATGGTTTCCAATTCTTGTACATGCATGAGTAGACTGCCGTCTCCGTCGAACAGAACAACGGTTCGCTGCGGATGCGCAGCCGCTACCCCCATGGCAAAAGAGGTTCCGTTGCCGATGGCGCCGAACTCGCGGATGGTCAGAAACCTGTCCTGGGGGCGAGAGGGCATATGCGCAAAGAAATGCGCGCAATGGCCCGATGAGTTCACCATTTCCCAGTCGTTGGGTAAGGCGGCTTCCAATGCCTCGACCACCTCACGCGGGTCTAAAAGTCCGGGTTCGATCTCATAGGTAAAATTGTCGGCCCTGGTGTTGCGGATGCGATCGGCTATTGCATCGCTACGCCAGGTTTGCGCCCGAACTGGCAACGCAGCCGTTAACGCCGCCACCGCCAACTGCGCATCAGCACGCAAGTGATAACCAGCAGTTTCCTGCCCCTGGTTGACTGCGACAGGTTGCAGATCGACATGTAGTGTTTCAGCCTTAGGCCAGAGTTGTCCACCACCACCCGCATGCAAGGCCAGTGAGCAACCAACGGCAACAATCAAATCGGCATCGGCCAGGTATTTAAGCCCGACCGCGGTTGTAAAGCTTCCCGAGATGCCGATGCAAAAGGGGTCATCGTGAAACAACCCCCTGGCAGGCAGCGTTGTCGCCAGTAACCCGCCGGCTTTGGATGCCAATTCACGGCAGGCACCTCCCGCATCGGCTTCGACCGCTCCCATACCGGCAAGAACCACCACCCGATCGGCTGCGCCGACCAGTCGCGCTGCCCTGGCCAGATCATCGGGGTGCGCGGGAAGCGGCGCGGGACGTGGTAATAGTTCACAAGAGGGGCTGGGTAAATTTACAGGCCCATCCCAGCTTCGGTTCTGCAAATCAAACGGAACCCCGATCACCACGGGGCGCCGTTCGCGCCGCGCCTGCACGAATGCGTCACGCACCGCAACAGGCATAAGCTGGGGCATATGCAGGCTGTGATAGGCGGCACCGGTCGCAGTAACAAGCGGCGCCTGGTCAATTCCCTGGTTGTACCAACCACTTTTCAACGGAGCCTCGCCGGCGAATACCACAACTGCCAGGTGAGCACGCACGGCCGCGGGGAGTGTAGTCATCAATTGCGTTACACCGGGTCCGCAAGTGACGGTCGCAATTCCTACCTCCCCGGTTTTTCGCGCATAGGCCATTGCCGCGGCTACCGCGCAGTGCTCGTGCCTGACATAAATCATCCGGCAACCCTGCTCGGACAGACGCGCGGCCCAGTTCATGTTAGCGTCGCCCAGTAACGCAAAACAGGTGCTTACACCCTCACGCATAAAGACACTGGCGAGGATGTCATAGACATGCGGCTTTGGTTTATTCATCATTGCAATTCGGGCAGGTATATATCGGCTCCCCTAACACCAGAAACGCACGGCGCAGGGCGCGCCCCGCAAAGTCATGAACCCAGCGGGGCTTTTGCTGCAAAATACTCACCCGCCACGAGATTGTATAGGTAACTAAAGCATAAGGGCTTGTACTTGCACACCCCTTAGTTGCAACCGGGCACAAGGCCAAAAAAGATAATAAACGCCTCGGTGTAGAGAGTAATCTCGACTGCCAGAACCTGCTGCCCCATATTTGTGCCACCGAACATTGTCCACATGGGGCGAAAGGCATAAGTAACTGAAAAGATGGTGGCTATGGGTGGACTTGAACCACCGACCCCGGCATTATGAATGCCGTGCTCTAACCAGCTGAGCTACATAGCCACGGTGGGTGCGCGAATTTAACGCGAAACCCTCAATAGAACAAGAAAAAATCGGTCAATCGCGAGTGACAAGAGGCGTTTCCCGTGGCAACCCGGGGCAATACCAGTGGCATGATCTGACGCGAATAACCTTCAGGAATAACCCTAAAAGTGTTGTACTATAAAGTGTGGGTAGATATCCCGAATCTCAGGAATCAGCCTAAATTAAAACCTATCAAAGGAGGAAGCGGCATGAGTAGATTCGATTACGACATCTGGAAACTCCAAAAACGTGTCACGAGTGGTGGAATGAACCGTCGTGAATTTGTCAAAGCTGCTACTGCCATGGGGTTTGCCGCTGCTGCACCGGCACTTTATAGCCAAGCTGCGCACGCTACGCCGAAAAAGGGTGGAACCTACCGAGTTGGATTCGGCGGCGCCAACACAGGTGACATGCTGGATCCGGCCGATAACGGCGATACCTTCATGATCAATATGAACATGGGTGGGTGTCGAAATGCCCTGGTTGAGGTCAACGCCAATGGCCAGGCTGTGTCTGAATTGGCTGAGAGCCTCGAGCCATCAGCCGATGCCAAAACGTGGGTGGTTAAGCTGCGCAAGGGCATCGAATTTCACAGTGGTAAAACTTTCGATGCTGACGACGCGATAGCATCTCTTGAGCATCACCGTGGTGAGGATTCGACCTCCGACGCAAAAAGTGTTGCCAACTCTCTGGGCAACATCCGCAAAGATGGTCAAAACACGCTTGTGTTTGACCTCGAAAGCGGCAATGCCGATTTCCCCTATCTGTTGAGTGACTACCACCTGCTGATGGGTTCTACTGACAGCTCCGGCAAGGTCGACTGGGCTTCAGGTGACGGAACCGGCGCTTTTGTGGTGAAGAGTTTCGAGCCGGGGGTACGGGCGCATATGGTTCGCAATCCCAATTACTTTAAATCCGGGTGCGCCAACTTTGATGAAGTGAAGTTGACGGCGATCAACGACGCGGCGGCCCGTATGAATGCGATGGTGACAGGCCAGGTAGATGCAATTGTCCGTTGTGATCTCAAGACCGCCCCCATGCTTGAGAAAAAATCCGGGGTCAGTGTGCTCCAGGTATCAGGTACTAAGCACTTCACCTACCCGATGGATGTCCGCCAGGCGCCGTTTAACGACAACAACGTGCGTATGGCGCTCAAACACGGAATTGATAGAGAAGCTTTCGTTAACACGGTCCTTCGCGGCTATGGTTCCCTGGGTAACGATCATCCCATCAGCTCCAACCAGAACTACCATGCCGGTGATCTGCCCCAGCGTCAGTATGACGTCGACAAGGCTAAGTGGTATCTCAAACAGGCCGGCCTCACCAGTCTAGATGTCGAGATTGCAGCTGCAGACGCGGCTTTCAATGGCGCAGTAGATGCAACTCAGCTTTACTCTGAGGCTGCCAAGGCGGCTGGCATCAATATCAAGGTTAACCGGGTATCCCCCGACGGTTACTGGAATAACGTCTGGATGAAAGTTCCATGGAGTGCGTGCTACTGGTCGGGTCGTCCTACTGCTGACTGGATGTTTACCATTGGCTACAAAGCTGGCGGTAACTGGACCGACAGTTACTGGGATAACGCTCGTTTTGAGGAACTTTTAGTCGCAGGGCGCGCTGAGCTGGACCAAGCCAAACGCAACGACATTTATGTTGAGATGCAGACTATCGTCTCCAATGAAGGCGGCGTGGTAGTTCCTTGCTTTGCCAACAATGTCGACGCGGCATCTGATGCCCTGGGGCGGCCTGCCAAACTGGCCGGCAACTGGGAACTGGATGGCTCACGCAGTATGGAGCGCTGGTGGTTCACGTAAGCCAGGTATAGCAGCAACTACCCTTTGAGCAGTTGCTGCTAGATTTAAGTAGAAAAGGCCCGGATCCTTGCCGGGCCTTTTCTTACCTGAGCTTTAATTTCTGTCGTTATGAAAAACTCGTTACTCAAACTGATCCTGAGGCGTCTCGCTCTCGGCATCCTGACGCTGCTCGCCATTTCTTTGTTGATTACTGTAGGTGTTGAAGCGCTATCTGGGGATGTCTGCACAGCCATGATGGGGCAAATGGCTTCCGAGGATAAGGTCGCGGCTTGTCATCGGACGTTGAACCTCGATCGGCCAATGCACATTCGCTATGTCGAGTGGCTGGTAAATTTTGTCCAGGGTGACATGGGTAAAGCCCTAACCAATCACCGGGAGGTTGCTGATGTGATCGGCAATCGTGTTGGAAATACTTTTTTCCTGGCCATCGCATCAGCCCTGATCGCCATACCCCTCTCCCTGGCACTGGGTGTTGTGGCCGCGCTTTACCGAAACTCATTTTTTGACCGATTCATCTCAATGGTCACCTTGAGTGGCATTTCTGTTCCCGACTTTTTTATCGCTTATATCCTGATGGCGATATTTGCGGTCTCATTTGGGATTTTTCCAGCGATCTCGAACGTGGACGAGTGGATGAATCTCAGCGAACGCATTATCGCCTCGGCGCTTCCCGTGTTGACGCTCACCCTCGCGGTTAGTGCACATATGATGCGGATGACTCGGGCCTCTATCGTCAGTCTGATGGCCAGTCCCTATATCGAAATGGCCAAACTGAAAGGTGTGAAACCCGGAAGAATTATTGTTTTCCATGCATTGCCCAATGCCTGGTCACCCATCATCCAGGTGATCATGCTGAATTTAGCCTGGCTCGTTGTGGGCGTGGTCATCGTCGAGGTCGTTTTTGTTTACCCGGGGCTTGGTGCCCTCATGATCGACGCCGTGTTCCTGCGTGATATGCCTATCGTACGCGCAACTGCAATGATATTTGCGTCCGTGTACGTGATCCTCAACTTACTCGCCGATATTCTTTCTATGGCGTCAAACCCCAGACTTATGCATCCAAAGTAAGTAATCATGAAATTCTGGCAGCCACTCAAAGAAATGAACTGGGCCAGTCGGTTCGGGTTTTTTGTCGTGAGCCTTTTTGGTTTATGCGCAATTTTCGCACCATGGCTTGCGCCTTATGGCCAGAGCCAGATTGTGGGAGATGTATGGGAACCTTTATTTGGAAAATTCGTTTTTGGCACAGACCAGATCGGTCGAGACATGCTGTCGATGCTGATATACGGTGCCCGAAATATGATCGCTCTAGCGCTGTTGACCACCGCGTTTGCTTTTGGCTTAGGGGCTCTATTGGGCTTTCTTGCAGCGATCATGCGTGGCTGGGTTGACCAGGTACTGAGCCGATTCGTTGATATTATCATCTCGATTCCGACACTGATCTTTGCGTTGATCGTTCTTTCGTCCACGGGAACGTCTGTTTTTGCCCTGGTCACGGTAATTGCAATCATCTATGCCATGCCGGTCTACCGCATCGCTCGCGCGGTGGCGATGGATATCGAGGTCATGGATTTTGTGGAGGCCGCCCGACTTCGCGGCGAAGGACTTTGGTGGATCATGTGTAAAGAGATACTTCCCAACGCCTTAACGCCACTGGCGGCAGAGTTCGGCCTGCGCTTTTGTTTTGTTTTCTTGTTGATCAGCGGACTTAGTTTTCTAGGTCTGGGCTTGCAGCCGCCGCTGGCAGACTGGGGTGCCATGGTACGGGGCAACTCAGATGGTATCGCCTGGGGTTATTTGCACCCACTAGTACCCGCAACCTGCATCGCCTTGCTGACAATTGGCATCAACCTGATTGTCGATTCTGCCGTGCAAAAGGCCAGCGGCCTGCGTGACGATCAGTAGGCGTCACTCCGTCACCCGGCAAGATAATCACTGCGCTCAAGTGTCGAGTGAAAAACCGATCGTTAATTCTGGGGTATGACGTCCGGGAAGCCCTCAGCACGTAACTCTTCGCCCGTTGCTTCTTCCATCATCTTGACCACGTGAGGAGTCCACGCATCTCCACCGTAGCGCTCCCGTGATGCCTGGAACATCTGTTCCACCAGGGTTGCGAGCTGCAACGGCACATCCAGGCGACGGCCGAGCTCAGTAACAAAGCCAAGATCTTTCAGCCCAAGATCGGTGGTAAAGCCGGTATTAAAGCTACCGTTGAGGATCACCGGGGCCCAGTCCTCAAATTCACGACTGCTGCCGGAGCTGGCAGTAATCGCCTCGTAGCATCTGGCCAGATCGAGACCGCCGCGTTTTGCCAGCATCAGGCCCTCACCCATGGCTACAAGGTCGATCAGGCACAGCAGATTGGTAACCGCCTTGATCAGCGATGCGTTACCGATTTGCCCCATGTATACAATCTGGCCACTCATGATCTCGAGCAAGGGCCTCAAGCGCTCAAAAACGGCCTCGTCACCGCCCACCAACAGCGTCATCTGCCCGGTAACTGCCCGATGCACTCCACCAGTCGCTGGACATTCGAGTACATCGATACCCCTCTCGCACGCCAGCGATGCAAGGCGCTTCATCTCATCTGCATCAGTGGTGCTCATTTCAATCCAGCAACTGCCGGCTGAGAGTGCTTGCAGCGCACCGCCCACACCGGTCATGACCTGGGCACAAATCGCCGGTGAGGGTAAACAGGTAATCAGGGTGTCAATGTGATTGGCCGTATCCTGTACTGACCCGGTACCAGTCGCCCCAGCGGCGACCAGTTGCTCGACCGCTTTGCTATCCTGGTCATAAACCTGAAGCGAGTGACCTGCTTGGAGAATTTTTTCTGCCATTTTTGCTCCAAGCATGCCCAGCCCGATAAATCCGCAATTCATAGATTTGACTCCTTTGCGCTATCAATATTGTCGGAGAATGCTCAACAGGCACTCATTGATCACGGCCGCCACCGGAGAACTGGTAGAAAAGCCGGGTATGGTGTGGATTCAGAAATGGCAAGAATTGCCCCGGGGAAATAACAATAGGGCAATATTATCAGCCCCGCTCGACGTCCCCGATAGAGGCGCAACCCAATCGAGAAAATAATTCAGACGTTAAAACGAAAATGCATGATGTCGCCATCGCTGAGGACGTAGTCTTTTCCCTCCAGCCGTAACCTGCCCGCTTCACGTGCACCGTGCTCTCCACCGTTGACGATAAAATCGTCATAGGCGATGGTCTCAGCGCGGATAAAACCACGCTCAAAATCCGTGTGTATCTCGCCCGCCGCTTGAGGCGCTGTGGCACCGATACGCACCGTCCAGGCTCTCACCTCTTTAGGTCCGGCGGTAAAAAAGGTCTGCAATCCCAACAGAATATAGCCCGCCTGAATTACCCGGTCGAGACCTGGCTCTGCCAATCCCAGGTCATCTAAAAAACTACTGCGTTGGTCTGGATCCAGCTCTGATATCTCCTGCTCGATCGCAGCACTGACCACAACCAACTGCGAATGGGTTTTTTGAGTATGTTCACGCAATTGCGCTACCTGCTCGTTGCCGGCAAGATCCTGCTCTGAGACATTGGCTACGTAAAGCACCGGTTTGGCGCTTAAAAGACATAACGGCATTAATGCCGTTGCCACGTCGCTGTCCTGCAGCAGTCGTTGAAAACCCTGATCCGCATTAAGCGCTTGGTGGGCCTGGCGTAGGCATTCCAGCTCACGCAGAATTTTTTTGTCGCCGGTTTTAGCGGCCTTGGCAGTTCGCTCGATGCCGCGCTCCAGTGTCTCCAGGTCAGCCAGTGCCAGCTCGGTCTCGATGGTCGCCACATCGGCCAGCGGATCTACCTTGCCGGCAACATGGGTGATGTCGTCATCCCTGAACGCACGCACCACATGAATAATCGCATCCACCTCGCGGATGTGTGCAAGAAAACGATTACCCAGGCCTTCCCCTTTCGAGGCGCCGGCGACCAATCCGGCAATATCGACAAACTCGATCGCGGTGGGTATGACTGACTTGGGGTTGATCAGCGCCGCAATTTTTTGCAGGCGCAGATCTGGCACCTCAACGATACCGACATTGGGATCGATAGTGCAAAATGGATAATTCTCGGCCTGCGCGCCGGCCTGCGTCAGGGCATTAAAAAGAGTCGACTTGCCGATATTGGGCAGGCCCACGATCCCGCAACGAAATCCCATTCAGAGTGTGTCCTTAGCATCGCGGTGCAATACATTCATCGCCAACTCCAACTCACCGTCGAGTAACTCGTCCAGTCGTTCAACTGCGCGGTCTATCGCATCAAAGATCGCATTGCGATCTGCAGCGGATGGTTTTTGCAGCACATAGTTGGTCACCTCATCAGCGTTTCCGGGATGACCAATACCGATCCGCAGCCGTACAAACTCCCGTGAGCCGAGTTTCGAAAAGATGTCGCGCAGGCCATTGTGGCCGCCGTGCCCACCGCCACGTTTCACGCGCACACTGCCTGGTGGTAGATCCAGATCATCGTGTACCACCAGTATCTTTTCAGGCGTAAAGTCGAAGTAATTTGCAACACTCGCTACTGGCGAGCCGCTTTCGTTCATGAAAGTCTCTGGCCTGAGGACCCGTACCCGGTGGCGATCGATACGCAGATCTGCCAACGCGCCTCGAAAACGGTTTTCCACACGCAGGTCCATTGGCCAGCGCCGGGCCAACACATCCAGAAACCAGAAACCCGCGTTGTGGCGGGTCGCCTCGTAGCCACTGCCCGGATTGCCCAGGCCAGTGATCAGTGAAATGGCTGCCATATCTGTCCGACCAGATGGTACACGTACGCCGCCGGACGGCGCACGTTCAGGCCCGGGTTAGCGTACCCCGCAGGTTGCTTATTCCTCGCTTTTCGCGCGGTCGCTATCGGCCGGCGTCGCCTCGTCATCTGCCGGCTGATCCTCGGCCGACTCGCCTGCTTCAGCCTCATCAGCCTCTTCGAGCTCTTCTTCCTCAACCACCTTGGGCGCCGTCACAATGGCCACCGTGGGGTCTTCACCTTCGTGGTAGGCAGTGGCTGTCAACTCAACCGCCTCAGGTAGTTGTACCTCCGAAAGGTGCAAGGACTGGTTCATCTGCAGTTCAGAGACATCAATGGCAATGTACTCGGGCAGATCTTTAGGCAGGCAGGTGATATCAAGCTCTGTCATAGGGTGCGCCAAAATACCGCCATCAATCTTCACGCCAGGAGCTACATCAGCGCCTTCAAAGTGCAGCGGCACCTTCATGTGCAGTTTTTCGGTTGCCTTGATTCTCTGGAAATCAATATGCAACACGATCGGTCGGTGCGGGTGCATCTGCACCTCGCGCAGGATCACCTGCTGCGAACCGGCATCGGTCTTCAGATCGATGATCGCCGAATGAAAGGCCTCTTTTCCAAGGCTGTTCATTATCTGATGATGATCCAGAATCAGGCTTTCATTGCCCTTTCCTGCGCCGTAGACAACTGCCGGCACCTGTTTATCATGGCGCTGGCGCCGGCTTGCATTGGTGCCAAACGCTTCCCGCGGCCGGCCATCGAGTTCGTAGTTACTGCTCATTACAGGGTCTCCTTACACTGGCGCCCCAGGCGCCGTCTTGCTCTCCCGGAGATACCGGGCTGATTAATCCATAAATAGGGAGCTGACCGAATCACCACTGGCTATCCGCCGGATTGATTCAGCCAGCAAGCTGGCAATACTGATCTGTCGAATCTTCGCGCAATTACTTGCCTCGACTGACAGCGGGATCGAGTTGGTCACTACGACTTCGTCCAGTTCCGACTCTTCAATACGTTCGACCGCTGAGCCGGAAAGCACCGCATGGGTACAACAGGCCTTAACCTGCGTCGCGCCGGACTCCTTCAGGGCCCGAGCCGCCTCACACAAGGTGTTGGCAGTATCCACCATATCGTCCATCAGCACGCAAGTGCGATTATCGACCGAACCTATGATATGCATGACCTTGGCCTCGTTAGCCCGAGGTCGGCGCTTATCGATGATGGCAAGTTCAACGCCAAGTTGTTTCGCCATCGCCCGCGCCCGGACCACGCCGCCCACATCTGGTGACACCACAATCAGATTTTCGGGCTCCTGACGCCACAACTCGCCGTTAAGCACTGGGGCCGCATAAATGTTGTCGACCGGGATATCGAAAAAACCCTGGATCTGGTCCGCGTGCAGATCCATGGTCACCACCCGGTCTGCGCCGGCAATGCCGATCATGTCGGCAACGAGCTTAGCTGTGATCGCAACCCGAGCTGTTCGCGGTCGACGATCCTGGCGTGCGTAGCCAAAATATGGGATTACAGCGGTGATACGCTCTGCCGAAGAGCGGCGCAAGGCATCGATCATCACCAGCAGTTCCATTAAGTGATTGCTCGCGGGCATACAGGTCGGCTGGATCACGAAAACGTCGGCACCGCGAACATTTTCCATGATCTCGACGTTGACCTCACCGTCGCTGAAGGTGCCCACCAGGGCGCGGCCAATGCCAATGCCCAGGCGATCAGCCACTTCGCTGGTCAGCGCCGGGTTGGCGTTACCGGTAAACAACGTCAGGTCATCAACTGCCATGGAACTCTTGTCGCTTTGGTGTCAGGGGTTGGAACTTTAGCAAGTGGCTGGGGTGCCAGGATTCGAACCTGGGAATACCGGAATCAAAATCCGGTGCCTTACCACTTGGCTACACCCCATCAGATTCATCGGCAAACGCCGGGTTCTGGTTAATTCCCCGGGCAACCAGGCCACTGTATGTGGCAGGCAGCTGGTCAAGAATCTGCTGGCCAGCCTGATCATCGGCCACTGCCACGAAAGCCGCTGACCCACTGCCCGACATCCGCGCGGGACCAAATTTGCCCAGCCAATCCAGGCACTGCCCTACCTCAGGAAACTGTCGTCTTGCCACCGGCTCCAGATCGTTGCGCCGATCACCCTCAAATGGGCCCGGTATTCTGATTCGCGGGCTGTTTCGTGTCAATTCGCGATCAGCAAATATAGCCCCGGTCGAGACACTGGCTTGGGGCCAGATCACACAGTATTGCTGCTCTGGCAGGGTTACCGGCAATAACCGCTCGCCCACTCCCTCACCCCAGGCTGAGCAGCCACCGACAAATAACGGGACATCGGCCCCTAACGTCAGTCCAAGTTGAGCCAATTCTGCCCGGCTAAGACCTGCATTCCATACCCGATTCAAGGCTACCAGCACGGTGGCAGCATCGGAACTCCCACCGCCCAGGCCCGCCCCAACAGGGATTCGCTTAGTAAGATGAATATCGGCCCCAAGGGTAGTGCCGCTTGCCGTCTGCAGGGCGCGCGCTGCGCGTACACTCAAGTCGTCATCAGGCAATTGCGGCGCACCAAGGCGCCGGATCACGCCATCGCCACGGACATCAAAATCCAGCGTATCACCATAATCGAGTAACTGAAAAAGCGTCTGCAACTCGTGCAGTCCATCGTCACGCCGGCCAACTACGTGCAAAAACAGATTAAGTTTTGCGGGTGCCAGCCAACTGCTCATTGCTCCATCTCTTTTGTGCTCGCCGGCTCACTCCAGTGCTCGATCAGTAGTTTGACGATTAGCATATCGCCTTTAAGGCCGCCATCGGCCGAAAAGCTTTTCACAGTATCAGGCCAGGCCATCATTCGGATCTTACGGGGTAGCTCCTTTTCGTCGAACACCGCGTACTCAGAATAGGTGATATCCCACCCCAGTTGACTGAGTAAAATCAAAGCGCCGCGTGTATCCGTTTTCAATACCCTGACCTCACTTGGAGCCGGCAGGCCCCGGATCCAATAGCTCAGTTCATCGAGGGGAATATGCCAGCCGGTGCCGTCAACAAGAACCTGGCTGGCACTGTCCGCCTCAAATTCCTGGCCCTGGCCGTCGCGCAACCGGGCGCCATCTTCATCAATCCACAGCCGGGCTTTGCCACCACCAAAGGCACCGAAAAGATCAATCTGACTCTGTTGACCTTCACGCACCCAGCGCAGGTGTGCACTGGCACCCGACTTCGAGGTGCGTACAGCGACGCGCCCACGCAGATTCCACTGCCGCAGATTATTAAGCTGTTCCTGGCGTGCCACCCAAAGCGCATCGGCTGCACTAGGCGCCAATGCCGCAGACGGTATCCCGGCGCAGCCACCACTCAGCAGCATTGCTGCGAGCAAGACACATCCGGCACGGATCACTGGCCGAATTTCCGCAGCGTATCAATTAGTACCGGATTGTCGGAATCATTGCTCTTGCCGTCTTCCCAGGCCAAGATCGCCTCTGCCTTGTCGCCCAGATGCCACAATACCTCACCCAAATGTGCAGCAATCT